>Ga0163151_10004279_pt1 | contig 19392 bp, 24 predicted proteins | sample OliLakLV19MP5IB2_FD_145596 | JGI IMG/M metagenome (GOLD analysis project Ga0163151, IMG submission 145596) | Freshwater microbial mat bacterial communities from Lake Vanda, McMurdo Dry Valleys, Antarctica - Oligotrophic Lake LV.19.MP5.IB-2 | ecosystem: Environmental > Aquatic > Freshwater >... | reverse complement strand
GAGCCAAAAAAACGCAAAAAAAAGAAGCAACTGGTGCTTCTTTTTTTATTTTTTAGTTTCCTCTAAAGTTAGCGGGACGTTTTTCTAAAAAGGCCCTTGTTCCTTCTATAAAATCTTCTGATCCAAAGAAGTTGCCAAATTCGTTTATTTCAATATTGTTGCCATCGGCACGTTTTTCATAATAGGCATTTACGCAACGTATTACGCTGGCAATGGCCATTGGTGCCTTGGTCTTAATCTTGTTTAAAATCTCTTCGCATTTAGCAATCAATTGGTCTGCGGGTACCACATGGTTTACCAAGCCCAAATGCAATGCTGTATTGGCATCTATCATGTCGCCAGTCATTAAGAATTCTAAAGCACGACCTTTGCCAATTAATTGAGCCAAACGCTGTGTTCCTGCGTAACCGGGCGTAATGCCTAGGTTAACCTCTGGCTGGCCAAATCTTGCTTTTTCTGCACACACCCTAATGTGGCAGCTCATGGCTAACTCGTTTCCACCACCTAAGGCAAATCCGTTTATTGCTGCCACAACTGGCTTAGGGCAATGATCTATAGCACGCAATACGGCATGACCTTCTTCGCTCATGCGGGTACCTTCTTCCACCGTAAAGTTTGCAAACTCAGCAATATCTGCACCTGCTGCAAAAGCTTTGCTGCCTTTTCCAGTTAAAATTACTCCCCTTACAGCAGGGTTGTTGTAAATGCTTAATACCGCATTTTTAATGTCGGTAAGAGTTTGAATATTTAAGGCATTCAGCTTGTCTTCACGGTTAATGGTGATGTAGAAAATCTGCTCCCTAATCTCTGTAATTAATGTTTGAAACTGAGTCTCAACGCTTATTTGTTCAATCATACAATTGTTTTTTTTAAATAAATTTGCGTGCAACTTTAAGCCTTATTTTTAACAAACAAAACAAGAATCAATGCACAATGATAATTATCATACAACGGTTTATTCCGATTTGCAACATGTAATAGTCCAAAAATATTAGGACTAAACATCTTATCCTTCGGCATTTACTATACTAAACTAAATTCAACTTTTCACTTGGAGTAATTTTATATAGTAAGGGTGTTTTTTATATTGGTACGGACATTAATTCTCAAAATGTTCTGTTTTGGCCAACCCAAGTTTTAATATATTCCGATATTTCGTGGGTATGAGAGCCAGGTGTAAATATTTTGCCAACGCCTAATTGGTTCAGGGAAATGATGTCTTCTTCTGGAATTATGCCGCCTCCCGTAATTAAAATGTCGTTTAATTGATTTTGGTTCAGCAAGTCTTTTAATTTTTTGAACACACTTAAATGTGCGCCCGATAAAATACTTACTCCAATTACATCTACATCTTCTTGCATGGCAGCTTGTACCACCATTTCTGGCGTTTGGCGCAAGCCCGTATAAATAACTTCCATGCCCGCATCTCTTAAGGCGGTGGCAATTACCTTAGCGCCACGATCGTGACCATCTAAGCCAATTTTAGCAACTAAAACGCGTATTGGGCGACTCATTATTTTTTAGGTTTTCTGTAATTTTTATCCTTTGGATCTCTGCTCAATAGCATGTATTCTTTGTTCTTTAGTTCCGATTCAAAATAGGTCTTAAATTGGTCGTCAGAAGCCATATAGAACCTTACCATTACCGGACCATTTCCTTCGCCCATTTCTACCCCACCTGATATTGGAACAGGTGCACCTGGTAAAGGATCGTGTTGAAGCATTACGTCTTGAAAAGCCAAATATTGCTGTATTGGGCCATCTTCATCGCGTTTCAATTTGTCTTCTCTAACAAAATGAACCCTTAATCCATTGTCTACCATTTGCACCACACTAAGGTTCCACAACTCTCTAACTGTTTTATCCTTTGTGCCCAAAATATACAAATCGCCCAATTTGTGAATAGTAAAATCTCTATTAATGGTGTAGTTAAATTTCCCTTTAGTTCCACCAAATTTAATTTCGTGGGTGCCCACCTCAACCAAAAGGGTATCGGTAATTCTGGATTTAAAATCTTTGCCAAAATATTGAAATTTACCCTGCAATTCTTGTGGAATAACATCTTGAAATTGTCCAGGCAAACGGTCGAATTTAGCGTCGCTACAGCCTACCAAAACTAAGGCCATTAAAATTAATGCATAAAATTTGTTCATGTTTATATTTATTTTTTTAGGTGGTTTAAAGCATATTCAATTCTCTTCACAGTTTCTTCCTTGCCAATTAAGTCGGCTATTTCAAACAAAGGCGGACCACCAGCCACACCGCTTAAAATAACCCTAAATAGCTGCAAGAAATCTTTGCCCAATATTTCGTTTTTGGCCAAAGCTTCTTGGTAACTTGCCTCTGCTAAAGTATGGTTAAACGCTGCTAAATTATTATAATTACTGATTAAGTCAAGCAATAAAGCCGGAATTTTATCATTCCAACGTTTTTGAATTACGGCTTCATCAAAGGCAGTTGGCGATACAAAAAAGTATTTGCTGTATTCCCAAATTTCTTTGGTAAAGCTAATTTTTTCTTTCACCAAGCCGCAAACTTTTTCTATGAATTCTTCGGTAAAATTGCCTGCTAAATTGTGTTCAGCCAAAGCCTTACTTAAAAATGGCGCTAAGTGGGCATTGTCTAATTTTCTTACATATTGCTGGTTGAACCACTTGGCCTTATTTTGGTCGAATTTTGCACCCGATTTGCTTACCCTGTCTAAAGAAAATGCCTGAACCAACTCCTCTAGCGTAAACAATTCTTGGCTGGTTCCTGGGTTCCAACCCAACAAAGCCAATAAATTCACAACCGCTTCTGGCAAATAACCCGCCTCCCTGTAGCCACTAGATAATTCATGTGTGTTTGGGTCGACCCAATTGATAGGAAACACAGGGAATCCCAATCTATCGCCATCGCGCTTGCTTAACTTGCCATTGCCTTCGGGCTTTAACAACAAAGGCAAATGCGCAAATTTGGGCATAACATCTTCCCAACCAAAAGCGCGGTATAATAATACATGCAATGGTGCAGAAGGCAACCATTCCTCGCCCCTAATAACATGGGAAATCTGCATTAAATAATCGTCTACAATATTGGCCAAATGGTAGGTTGGCATGCCATCGCTTTTATACAAAACCTTGTCGTCCATTTGGTTGGTGTTGAAACTCACCCAACCGCGAATTTCATCGTGAAATTTAACTTCTTCCTTGCGGGGTAATTTAAAACGCACCACAAACGGATCGCCATTTTCTAAGCGGCGGTTCACATCATCTTCTGATAAAGTAATAGAATTTTTCATGGTGCCACGTGTTATGGCATCGTATTTTGCGTCTACATTGCTGGCTTTTAGGCGCTCACGCATGCCATCCAATTCCTCGGCGGTATCAAACGCATAATAGGCATGGCCGGCCTCAATTAACTGCATTACATATTGTTTGTAAAGCGGCTTGCGCTCACTTTGCCTGTAGGGCGCATGCGGTCCATCGCCAAAGCCAATGCCTTCCGAAGCCGAAATACCCAGCCATTTAAGCGACTCAATAATATATTCTTCTGCGCCGGGCACAAAGCGGGTTTGGTCTGTGTCTTCAACCCTAATAAGGAAATCGCCGCCATTTTTGTGGGCAAACAAATAATTGTACAACGCTGTGCGCACGCCACCTATGTGTAGTGGTCCGGTTGGACTAGGTGCAAATCTTACTCTAACTCTTCTATCCATAATCGATGGCGACAAAGATAAGCAGTTAAGGGTTTTTAACTACTAAACTTCAAGAGACTGCATATTTTTTAAAATAAAATTCGAAAATTTGGGCAACTCGTAGTATTTTGCAGGCCCTTGTTCAACACAAATTGATAAAATTATGAGCGACCCAAGATTAAAACCCTTATTTGATCATTTAAAAGAAATGATGGATCATGCCGTGGAGCATGCCGGAAATGAGTTTACAAAAATACGTGCTGGCAAAGCACACCCATCTATGTTAGATTCGGTAAAAGTTGATTATTATGGATCCTTGGTTCCAATTAGTCAGGTTGCCAATGTTAACTCGCCCGATGGAAGAACTTTAACTATTCAACCCTGGGAAAAGAACATTATTCAGGCGGTGGAAAAAGGTATTATCATTGCCAACTTAGGCTTTGCGCCAAGCAATGATGGCCTCATGATTCGCATTAACTTGCCCATGCTTACCGAAGACAGAAGGAAAGAAATTGTGAAGAAGGTGAAGCATGAAGCAGAGTTTGCTAAGGTTGCCATTCGCAACATTCGCAAGGAGGTAAATGAAGGCTTAAAGAAGGCGCAGAAAGATGGTGTTCCAGAAGACGATTGCAAAACGGCAGAAACGCAAGTGCAAAAAACTACGGATAGCTATATCAAAAAAATTGATGATTTAACTGCTGCAAAAGAAGCAGATTTAATGCACGTTTAATTGATAGCAGAATGTTAAAACTTTCTGCAAAAGCAAAGAAATGGATAACACTGGCCGCAAAAGCGGCTGGTGTTTTTTTGTTTTTAATCATCCTAGGTTTTTTTGCCTTACGTGGGTATTTTTTAAATAAGGCCATTGAGAAAGTTCAAGCAAAATTAAGTAGCAAATATGCCACCCAATTAAGTGTTGAGGAGGCCAGTTTTGAAGGCTTTGCTGGTGTAAGTTTAAAGGGTATAAAATTGGTGCCAGAGGGCAAAGATACCTTGCTTTCTTTGGATGAATTTTCGTTAAGCATAAAGTTTTGGTATGCGCTTATGGGCGATGTGCGGGTTAAGCGCATTCATCTCCATAAAGGGTATGTGCAATTAAGCAAGAAAGGTGATGTAAAAAACTTTGATCAGTTCTTTGCCAAGATGCATGATTCCTTGGCTGCAACAGAATCGGTTGAGACCGAAATTGTAGTTAAAGAGCAAGTAAATTACGCCGAAGTGCTCTATAAATTGATTAGCAAAGTGCTTAATAAAGTGCCCAAAGAGGTGGAAATTGACGACCTTACTTTTAAGGGAATTGACGATACTTTGTTTGTGGATGTGCAGGTTAAACAGCTTACTTTTTTAGATGGATTGGTGAATTCGAACATGGTGGTTTCGTCGAATGAGCGGTTGCAGAATTGGCAATTAAGTGGCATGGTTTACCCCAGCGAGCGCAAGGCCGATTTGCAGTTTGCCTCTAGCGATTCGGGCTTAGTGACGATGCCATATTTATCGGAGCGTTTTAACTTGCGCACTGGCTTTAGTTGGGCCCGATTGGTTTTAAATAACATAAGCTTTAAAGGCAACGAATTGCAAATTGATGGCTTGGCGAGCATTCAATCTTTTGTGGTAAATCACCCAAAAATTTCGTCGAAAGATGTGGTGATAGACAAGTTAGATTTTAATTATGTGTATAAAATTGGGGCCAATTATTTGAGTTTGGATAGTACGTCTAAGATTAATTTTAATGGGTTTGTGTTTCATCCTTTTGTGCGTTTCGACAATGCGCCAGATACTGTTTATCATTTGGTGGTGCGGTCTGAACCAATTGCCGCGCAACAGTTTATTGATGCTTTGCCTGAGGGTTTGTTCTCGCATATTAAGGGCATGGAAGCAACCGGAACTTTTAGTTATAGACTCGATTTTGAGTACAATGAAAATAGGCCCGATGAGATGGTTTTTGAGAGTGTACTAGAGAAAGATCAGTTTAGAATTACCAAATATGGTGAGGCAAATTTAGCTAAGTTAAACGGCGATTTTGTATATGTTCCAACAGAGAAGGGTAGGCCTATGCGCGCGGTTTTTGTGGGGGCTGCCAATCCTTATTATACGCCACTCGATTTAATTTCTCCTTTCTTAAAAAAGGCTGTGCTTACCTGCGAAGATCCTTCTTTTTATTGGCATAGGGGTTTTGTAACCGAAGCCTTTAGGCAGTCTATTGTAAAGAATATAAGAACCGGAAAATTTAAACGTGGTGCCAGTACCATTAGCATGCAGTTAATGAAGAATGTTTTTTTAACGCGTGAGAAAACCATGGCGCGTAAATTGGAAGAAATTCTCTTGGTTTATATATTAGAAAATAACCACATTACTTCTAAGGACCGCCTATTTGAGGTTTACTTAAATATTATAGAATGGGGACCAAATGTATACGGAATAGGGGAGGCCTCGCGGTTTTATTTTGAGAAGTCGCCAGCCGATTTAACGTTAAGTGAGTGCATGTTTTTATCGACCATTGTACCCGGACCAAAACATTTTATGTGGCGTTTTGGCAAGGATGGAACAGCTAAACCTTATTTAGAAAGAACGTATAGATATTTATCGAATAAGATGATAACACGCAGTTTAATTTTGCCTGAAGACACGCTTGGTTTAACACATTTAATTAATATTACTGGTACTGCCCGTAAGTTTATTATCAAGAGCGATTCGTTGGCGAATGATACGTTGCTTGAGCGTGAACTTAAATTAATAGAAAACCATGAAGCAGTGGATGAAGACGAATAAGACTTGGCCTTTATACCTTGCGTTTGTGGTAGAATTACTTTTTCTGTTCTATTATAAAGGCGAGTTTGGTTTTGTGGTGAGCCCACTTCTGCTCATTGGTTCAGGGCTATTTATGGCTGTTTATCCTTATTTTATTTCGCGTAATTCTGAGCAAGGCAGCGAGGCGTTTTTTATAGAATTTATTTCGCCTTCTTTAAATGCAAGCAAACAAACGCAACAAATAGTTTGGGCTGTTTTTGCGCTGGTAGCTGTGGCCATTGGCTTAGGTGTTTCGGTCTTAATTAAAAAACATCCTATAGATATTAACCACTCAGATATTATTCCGTTTATTCAAAATGTATATGTAGATAGGGTAAGGAGTGGCGTGGCTATTTATGCCGAGGTGGAGGGTTATGGGTATGGGAAATTTCACCCAGGTTATTTGCCTTTTCATTGGATGTTTTTTGTAATAAGTAGTTTGCTAAATGTAGATCACCGTTGGGTGCCTTTTACTGTATTTATAATGGCAACAGCCATTTATACTTTGGTTATTTTGCGTAATTTTAATGAGCTTAAAAAGTTAATTTTATTGCTCTTGTTGCCGCTATTTGTGTTGTTTACCATTTATTATGAAAACAGCTCCGATGCCATGCATTCCATTGAGATTTTGGTATTGGGGTATTATTTGATTTTGTGTGTGAGTCTTTTCTCGCGCAATGTTTTGGCTCAGGCCGGCGGATTGTTATTGCCTATTTTATCGAGGTATGCTTTGGTGTTTTGGTTGCCGGTACATTTTTTAGGCATGGTGCCCAAACAGTATCCTAGGTTTTTTAAAGTAGGCTTTACCTTATTGGGCTTAGTGGCTTTATTTATTGTGCCGTTTTTTATAAATAGTCCAAGCATGTTTGAGGGTTTCAATGGCGCGTATAAATCTGCCGCTATAGGCGAGTGGGGCGGTCAACCTTGGCAAGCCCCGGGCGACGAGCCTTTTCAGTTGTTTAGGGGATTGGGATTGGCCTCTTGGTTTTATAAATTTTACCCCGGCAGCTTAGAAGAAAAAATTATGGCATTGCAGAAAACCATGATTTATGTTTCTATTGCCACCACTTTATTTTTGTTGCTAATTAGGCTGCGTGTGAGCAAGGTGTTAAAACCAAATTTGTTTAGCTTATTGGCGTTAAAATTTAGCCTTACTTTGTTCTATGCTTTCATGATTATTCCATACAATTATCTTATGTGGGTGCCCATGGTTGTTTCGGTGGTTATCTTGTCTAGAATTAAGGAAAATTTATTTGTCCAATCAAACTAATGCATATGGAAATATCAGTTGTTATTCCGGTTTATAGGGCAGAGAAAATGTTAGACGAATTGGCAAATCGCTTGGTGCAATCATTACAAGCCATTACGCCTAGTTTCGAAATTATTTTAGTAGACGATTGTGGTCTAGATAACTCATGGGATAAAATTGTTGCCAATGCCGCCAAAGAGCCAAGAATAAAGGGTATTAGGCTGAGCCGAAATTTTGGTCAGCACCACGCCATCACAGCCGGATTAGATGTTTGCACAGGCACTTGGGTGGTGGTAATGGATTGCGATTTGCAAGACCAGCCCGAAGAAATTAGCAAGCTTTACAACAAAGCGCAAGAAGGATTTGACATTGTTTTTGCCCGCAGGGCACAAAGAAAAGATGCCTTTTTAAAACGCCTAACTTCGCAACTTTTTTACAAAGGATTTGCCTACTTAAGCGGCATTCCGCAAGATGGTACCATTGGCAATTTTGGCATCTATAGCAAGAAAGTAATTCAAGCCATTAACAGTATGCGCGAGCCCATGCGCGCCTTTGCACCCATGGCCAAATGGGTGGGCTTTAACCGCAGCGCTGTAGATGTTTCACATGCAGAAAGGTTCCAAGGCAAATCTTCTTATAACTGGGGTAGCCTCTTTGTTTTGGCGCTCGATATTGCCATGTCGTACTCAGACAAGCCCTTAAAACTTACCGTAAAATTGGGCATAGGCATTTCCTTTTTGTCTGTGCTCTATACCCTTTACAATATTGTGATGTATAACATGGGACTCGTAAAACTATCTGGTTATACCAGCCTCATCGTTTCCATTTGGTTCCTTAGCGGACTCATCATTTTTACCCTTGGCATACTTGGCCTCTACTTAGGCAAAGTATTCGAAGGCATTAAAGACAGGCCGCTTTATATTATTGACAAAACTACCCAACATTAATTTTGTAGAAATAAACATGTTATCTTATTCAAAAGCAGATTCAGATAGGTTTGGCCTAAACGTACACCGTGGTGTTTCAGAAGAATTCAATTTAGTTGGTCTGAACCAATATATCGCCGATAATAATCCAGAATTGTTGATTTTGCGTTATGCCGCAGAGACCATAGAAAAACATTATTTGTTAAACTCTTTAGGGTATGCTTTGCTCTTTACCGATGCCTTGGTTTATTACGAAATGAGCTTAAGTAAATTGATGCCAAAGCCATTGAGAAATGCACTTTCTTTTGTGGAAATTGGCGATGGACAATTGGCCTTGCTTGGAGAGATTGTGCCAGTGATTTTTAAAGATTATAAGAACCATTATTTCTCTAATCCGGCACTCAACAAAGAGAATATTTTAGCTGGTTATATTGAGTGGGCATCCGATTATGTAAACAGCAAACAGCCCAATAGAAAGTCGTGGTTGGTGTATAAAGAAGAAGTGCTCATTGGCTTTGCAACATGTTCTATGTATGCCCATAACAATTCGTGCGAAGGCGTGTTGTACGGGGTGCATCCAGGTTATGCAGGTGGCGGCGTTTACACAGATATTATTAGGTTCAGCCAGAACTATTTTAAAGAAGCGGGCTACGAAAAAATGTTGGTCTCAACACAAATACAAAACTATGCTGTGCAAAAAGTATGGCAAAAGGAAGGATTCCTTATTTCTAATGCCTATTATACCTATCACTTAATGCGCAAGAAAAATGATACCATTTAACAAACCCTACCTAACGGGTAAAGAAGGACATTATATTTATGAGGCGGTGTTGTCTGGAAAAATTTCGGGCGATGGCTTGTTTACCAAGAAATGTCACGAGTGGTTACAAGCAAAATTTGGGTTCAAAAAGTGCCTGCTTACTACCTCTTGTACCGATGCTTTGGAGATGGCCGCAATTTTAATTGACATACAACCCGGCGATGAGGTAATAATGCCCAGTTATACTTTTGTGAGTACTGCCAATGCGTTTGTTTTGCGTGGGGCAAAAATAGTATTTGCCGATAGCAGAAAAGACCATCCGGGCATGGATGAGGCCAGCATTGAAGCTTTAATTACGCCTAAGACCAAGGCCATTGTGCCGGTGCATTATGCTGGGGTTGCATGCGATATGGATGTAATAATGGACCTTGCTAAAAAGCATAATTTGTTTGTGGTAGAAGATGCGGCGCAGGCCATTGATGCTTACTATACTGGTGCCGATGGCATTAAGAAGCCTTTGGGTTCTATTGGCCATTTAGCAGCGTTTTCTTTTCATGAAACCAAGAACATTATGAGTGGCGAAGGCGGCATGATTGTGATAAACGATGATGGTTTTGCGGCACGCGCAGAAATTATTCGCGAGAAAGGCACTAACCGCTCTGCTTTTTTTAGAGGCGAAGTAGATAAATATGGTTGGGTAGATATGGGCAGTTCATTCTTACCTTCTGATATTTTGGCTGCTTTTCTTTTTGCACAATTAGAGAATTTAGAGCTGATTCAAGCCAGGCGCAGGGAGATTTGGGATACTTATTTAGAGGCGCTTAAGCCATTGGAGAAATTGGGTAAATTGGGCTTGCCATTTTTGCCAGATTTTGCTTCTAACAATGCCCACATGTTCTATGTGGTTTGTGCTTCTTTAGAAGAAAGAAATGCCTTAATACAGCAGTTAAAATCGGTGGAGGTATTGTCTGTTTTTCATTATATTTCGTTGCACGAATCGCCTTTCTATAAAGACAAGCACGATGGCCGCAGTTTGCCTTTGAGCCAACATTATACCGATTGTTTGTTGCGTTTGCCCATGTATTTTGAGCTAAGCGAATTAGACTTAAAACTCATTACCCAAACCATTTTGGCATTTTACGCCCAAAACACAAAATAGATAGTCTAATTTCGATAAAGGTTTTATTGAAATTTCATTTTGGTATATTGGTATTGCAAAGGGTATTGTTTGAAACTATAATAAATTTAAATAATTCAAGAAATCCTAGTTATTCCAAATTAACTGCCGAGGATATTCACACTACTTTGGCGTATGCGGCAGATTAAGGTTTCACAAAAATATAGTAATTACTTACTTGTTTGCGGCTGTTTTCGAAAGTGAAAAAGGTGTCTTGTTTTAGGTCTGAACCAATCCTTATTTGATCCAAATATATGTCTCGTTCGCCACAAAGGATAAGCGAATCATAGATCAATACTTCTCCCGATTGCATTTGATTTAGTGGCAATTGCTTGCCCGGAAAAATCCAAACATCGTCTATAAAAATATCGCGCTCAGTAAACAAAGCAAACTCTGGCTCTGCTGCATAATATTTGCTGTTTGGGAATTTTTCTTTTAAGTGTTTAACCAATACATCGCGCATAAATGCATGGTCTTTTTTGATGTTTATTGACTTTTTAAAATCGGTGGATGCCGGATTATCTAATAAGGGAAATACCAGTACACCAAGCAAAAATACCGCGCGCCAAATATTGTTTTGTTTTGGGTTTAATAAGCCACCAAGGCCTTCCATGCCTTGTAAGGCAATGATTCCGCACAAAGGAAAAATGCTCACTAAAACTCGGTTCAGACCCATTGAATTAAAAATACCCAATGCCCAAAATGCAGCGTGTGCCGCAATAAAACTCAATGCAATGCCGTACACCAAAAATAATTCATTTAGGGCGATTTGCCTTCCGTTTTGAACCCATTTTTTGACCTCAAAAATGCCCCCCAAACAAAAGCCTATAAATAAAACCGGACCAATACAAAAGTACAGTTGGTTAACAAAATGGCCCCAAGTACCCACACCATAAACGCTGCTCATGGTGGCATAAGGAATCTTGGTAAATACCCACAAAATATCTTTATAATAATACCAACCGGCCAAAGAAAATACCACGTGCCCAAACAAAATCCAAGGTAGCAAGGTCCACTTCTTTTTAAACATTAAAAGACTAAAAAATACAGCCAACATTACCAAACCTTCCGACCGCACAAAGGGCAAAAACGAAGCAAGTATAAGGGCAAAAACCAGTTTTTCTTTTAGAAAATAATACACCGATACAATTAACAATAGGGCAGAGAAGGGTTCTGTTAATCCAGAGAGACTCACAGGTAATATTAGCGGCATGGCCACCACAAAAATGGGAGTCCAATACCAATGTTTTGCCTGTAATTCTTTTGCGCATAAGCCTGCAAGCCAGGCGGCCAATAGGGTGCAGCATACATTAAATAGCATGAGTCCTTTTATACCCAATTGCGCAAAAGGCGAACTTACTAGGGTGAAAAATGGTTTGGCCCAATGGTTTAAAAAATACACGGGTTTGCTCCAAGCCAAGCGGGCATATAAATAATGTGTGGTGCTGTCTCCGCCTTCTCCCAAGCTAGTTCCCAGCATGGCCGATAATAAAAAGGCTGCCGCTAAAATGCCAAATAAGACAAAGGCTAATTTTTGTTCATGGCGCAAAATCATCCTTTAAACAAGCCAAATTTAAGGATACAATAGATAGCTCTAAAGCCATCTTTCCAACTTATTTTTTTACCTTCGGCATAGGTTCGGCCATAATAAGAAATGCCTACTTCATAAATGCGAATATCTGGGATGCGGCTAATTCTGGCCGTTACCTCTGGCTCAAACCCAAAGCGTTTCTCTGTTAATTTAAGCGATTTTATGACCGGTGCTTTAAACAATTTATAGCATGTTTCCATGTCGGTAAGGTTTAAATTGGTAAACATATTGCTGCCAAAAGTGAGCATTTTATTGCCAATAGAATGCCAAAAGAAAAGTATCCTATGCGGCTTTCCGCCCATAAAACGAGAGCCATAAACCACATCGGCAAAGCCATCTGTTATGGGCTTTAACAAGATGTTAAATTCACTGGGGTCGTACTCTAAATCTGCATCTTGCACAATAATATAATCTCCAGTTGCCTCTTTAATTCCAGTATGAATAGCGGCTCCCTTGCCCTGGTTTACCGCATGTTCTATGAATTTTATATAAGGCCTTCCTACCATGTAATTTCTAACTACTTGCGCTGTGTTATCTTTGGAGCAATCGTTTACAATAACCAATTCTTTTTCTATGCCATTGATTAATTGAACGGCCTCCACCTTATCTAAAATATGGTGTATGGTGCGTGCCTCGTTGTATGCCGGAATAATGATGCTCAGTTTTTGTGCCATGGAGTGTTATTTAGTGTTCGAAGTTAAGAAATGCCAAAATATTTCAAAGTCTGATTGTTCAAAACTAATTGGCCAACAAGAGTCGTACGTGTAAATATATTTTAAATTGTACGCAATGGTGCCAATTAAAAAAAGGTAAATAAGCCAATTAAATACCCGGTTTTTCTGAACCAAAATATGATCAATAAAAAAGGCAAAGGGCAAAATTAGAAAAGGATAGATATCAACAAAACCCCTGTGGCCGTAGGCACATCCTAGGTTGTAACACCACCAAGAGGCGTATAAATAGGTGCAACTTAATAGGATTAACCCAATAGAAATAGTTTCTTTTTTATGCGTTTTCCAGAGAAAAGCCAGACCAATCAAACTCAGAATAAGAATGGGATTTGTGCTGAGCCAACCGTTTTCAAATCCCAAAATTACTTCTTTTATTTTTGGGCTGTGCCAATAAATAAATCCTTCGTTTTGGTATGAATAGAAAAACGGGGTGCCTGTTAAGTAAATATTATAGCCAATTTGCGGTAGAAAAATCAAAGCCGAAATGCCAAAACCATATAACCAATCTTTAGCAGATTTATTTCTTGCTAGGGCTATCTCATTTTTAAGCATCAAGAAGGAAAGCAACAAGAACACTGCGTTAATTTGCCTTACCAAAATTACCAGTGTGGCTAGCGCAAATAGGTTCAGCCAGTATTTCTTTTCTTGCGTTTTTTCAAATTCTTTTAAGGCATAAATCCATGCCGAAAACAAGAAGAAAGAATACACGTGTGAATAGGCGCCTTCAAAAATTGCATAGTAGTATAAATTGGTTCCCAATAGCAAACTTGTTAAGCTAATGTGATTACGCCCAATCGGGTGATGAATTTGATGGGAAAACTGCTAAAGTTAAAGAGCCCGCTATAGGCCAATTCGATTAATCTTTTGAGGTTATATTTTGAATGGCCTGCAAACCGTTCTTGCCTCTCGTAAGGAAGGCCAATTTGCTTAAAGCCAATCCAAGCGCGCATGCCACGCAGGTAGCGATTTTGCTCTGGCAACAGGTTAAGGTAATCAACAACTTTGCGACTTAACAAAGCAAAATCGCCAGAATCTGCGGGCAAATGTATGTTGCCAAACTGGCGCATGATGCGGTAAAAAACATAGTAGGAAAATCGTTTATACCAAGCTTCTTTTCTGTTGGTGCGAATGCCATAAACTACTTCGTAACCGCTTCTTAATTTTTCAAGAAAGGCAACAACTAACTCGGGCGGGTCTTGCAAATCGCCATCCAAAATAAGCACCGCTTCTTTGCCCCGTGCTATTTTTAACCCCGCCGTAATAGCCAATTGATGCCCGTGATTGCGCGATAAAAATACAGCCAAAAACCTTGGATCAGCCAGAGCCAATTGATATATTCTTTGCGGCGTTTCGTCTGTGCTGCCATCATCTACCAAAACCACTTCGACTTTCTCTGGCAACTGGTTTAACAGTGCCAGCAGCCGTAGCTGCAAGGCATCCAAATTCTTTGCCTCATTATAAAGTGGCACCACAAAAGTCAATTGAACCTCATTTTGCATAAAGCAAATAAAGCGATTTTTGTGCGTATAAGGTTGAAATTGGCTCAACATAAAATTCAAATTGCTTGAAGATTACCCATCAAAAAATTTTGCAATTCGGCTTTTGTTAGCGACATTCCCACACAATTTATGGAAGCCATGCCCCAAAAATTCAATTATGTTTGCTAAAATTTGGCCCCTATACATTTGGAGTTTACTGGCTTGTGTCTTAGTATTTGCGGCCTTAAACAGGCATAGCAGGTCTATACCATACACGTATAGCAGTCAGGTAATGTCTGATAAAGCAGGCTACTATGTTTACTTACCCGCTTTATTTCTCTACCAATTTAAGGCACAAGATTTCCCCGCAAAGGTAGATTCTTTAACAGGCAGCGGCTTCTATTTGAACCTAAAAAACAACAAAGTCCACTCAAAATATCCCGTTGGAACAGCTGTTTTAATAAGTCCGTTTTTCTTAACAGCCCATTTATTTGTTACATTAAGCGGTGGATTAGCCGATGGTTTTAGCATGCCTTATCAAAATGCCATCAACCTTGCCGCGGTGTTTTATTTGCTCTTAGGCATTTACTTTTTGAACCGATTTCTATTAAATTATTTTTCACAAAAAATTGCCGTCATTACTCATTTCACTTGTTTATTTGGCCTATGTGCTCGTATCAAAATTGGCATACGGCAATGTGCCCACTGGGTTTACCGCCTTGCTGGTAGCCATCATTCTGTTTAGCGGCGTGCAACTCATCTCCCTAGGCATTATTGGCGAGTACGTGTTGCGCATCTACCAACAAAGTCAACAACGCCCGCTATTTATTATAGACAAAATTATTAAAGACGGCCAGCTCATCAATGGACAAGAATTATTACACTGAGTACTTTCAACTCGAACGCAGCCATTGGTGGTTTTTAGCACGCCAAGAAATTCTTAGAACACAAGTTGTAAAATTATTCGGTTCGAGCCAATCCTTGCGCATCCTAAATATTGGTGCTGCAACAGGTGCCAGCTCTCAAATGTTGCAAGCTTTTGGCCATGTTGTATCGGTAGAATACGAACAAGATTGCATTGAATTTGTAAAAGATAAACTCGATTTTCCTTTAATATACGGCTCTATTTTGGAACTCAGTTTTCCAGATCAAAGCTTCGATTTGGTATGTGCCTTCGATGTAATTGAGCATGTAAACGACCATTTGCTTGCGGCTAATGAAATGCGAAGGGTTTGTAAGCCCAATGGCTATGTAATGGCTACTGTACCCGCCTTTATGGAATTGTGGAGCAAACACGACGAAGTGAATCATCATTTTAGAAGATACCGCCAAAGAGAATTTTTAGGGCTGTTTAAGCAAGAAAAAATAGTCTATTCCTCCTACTTTAATTTCTATTTATTTTTGCCCATTTACGCCCTTCGTAACTTTTCAAAATTGTTTCCAAAACAAATTAAACGATCAGGCTCCGGCTCCGATTTTGGCCTAGTAAAATCAATACTACTCAATAGCTTTTTCTACCGCATGTTCCTCTCAGAAAACCTATTTCTTAATCAATACATTAAATTGCCTTTCGGCGTATCTTTGCTAGGCATTTGGCAAAAGCAAAGCGCTTAGTATTTTAATAACAGTTGCTATACGTTTTTTTAAAAGGGCTCATGTTAAAAAAAAATCTCTGCCTTTTGTGATGAACCAATTAATGAGATAAAGATTTAAAATTTCTTTCAATAGAAATTTTACTTAGTTGAAAAATTTTCATCGCAGTGATATTGCAATTAGCAAATTCAAATTATCATTTTGATCATTAACCCAAAATCACTTTACTTTGTAGTACATTTTGTCCTTGCCCCATAATGTTCTCGTTGGCTATTATGTTGTTTTGTTCATTCCCATTGATGGAGAAGTGGTACTCATTTTGGACTAGTTAAAATTCTAAAATTCAATTAGAATCTTTGTTTATAAATCTTTATTTCCACCCGTCTGTTTTTAGATCTTGCTTCTGTAGTTAAATTGCTAAATATGGGAAACTCACTTCCATATCCAAAATAATTTATTCTTTCTTTAGAAACCCCATTTTGTATTAAGTAATCTGTAACACTTTTTGCTCGTTTTAATGATAATTCAATGTTCTTTGATTCAATTCCTGTGCTGTCTGTATGGCCAGAAATTACAATAATCTGGAGCGAATCAGTCTGAATTTTTCTTGCTAAATTATTCAAAATCATAATTTCATCATCATGAATTTCCCAGCTTGAGGAATTGAAACTAACATCACCAAGTGTAATAGAATCTATTATTTGGTAATTGATCTTAATTTCATTTGAATTGCCATGGGGTGCCTGCTTACCATTTGTTTGTTCAACTTTCTTTTTAGGGCATGAACATTCTGTAGTTGAACCAATCAATGTTACACTAACATCATCGATAAATATGTATGATATTTTATCATTTTCCAAATAACGATTGGAGAATTTTTTGGGCAGTTCGAATGTTCGAAAAGTTAAATTTTCGATTCATAAGTACTATCTGTGTTACTTGAAGCTATTCCAATCTGCCAATTTTGATCTCCTATTATATGTTCTAAGTCAAATTTAATTCGGTAAGTTTGGTTAGCTGGAAGATGTTTGGGTAATAAGTAATTTATTCTCACATGTGGATTTGATGTAATATTTTCAACCACATGTAATTTACCATAAGCCAAATCAAGAACCGCATTTTGTCCTTCCCAAGAATTGCGAATATTCCAGTCTCCATTAATATTTGGGTTATTCTCAAAGTCTTCAAACTTATTATACTCATGGCAATTGTACAGCTTCATATCACTTATTACAGCCAACACATTGCCCAAGTGGTTGCTTAGCTCATAATGTTTGTTACGTGGCTGTAAGGTGCAAAATACACCAGGGTTTATATGTAGGGCAATCTTTTGCAAGTGCAGTTTTTACATAGCGAATTTAGCCTTTATTTTTAGTTTTCAGCATCCTTTTGGCTGAACCAAACATTTTTTAGGTTAGCCATTCTGACGACCAATTTTGAACTAGCATTACATCATAACCAACTATAAAATCTCATCATGCCAATTGCTATCAAACGTAAAAATCATCTGTTTGCTATAACCCACCAAGGAGCGCAAAGAGCAGCCATTATTTATTCACTATTGGCAAACTGCAAACTAAAAAAAATCAAACCAGAACATTGGCTCATTGATGCACTATATAAAATAACTTCAAGAATTGCAAACAACATCAAAGACCTTTTGCCTCATAATTGGAAACCTGATTTACAAGTTGGAGTTTAGCGAGTGCTTAAGTTGAAACCAGAATTAGTGGCCAAATTGAAACCGAAATAGTGGCGCAGTTGAAACCGAAATAGGTGGCGCAGTTGGTACCGAAATATTGAGTTTTCTTTATACATAATAAAATCAATTACATCAAGGCTTTTACCGTGTGTTTTGTAATTGCTACTAAAACAATACGCTGTATGTGTTTTGTAATACACTTGTAAACTCGGGCTTTTATCCTCGTGGAACGAACAGTTTAATCGTAAGTTTTTATCGGGTTTTAAATTATAGTGGTGTATTACTGTTGCAAGGGTTAGGCGTCGTTTGATTTCGGAGATTTCCATAGATTAGTTTGTTATAAAAATACTATTACGACTTATCGTTCATAAACGAAAGTATCAATCTTACATATACAAACAATATCTGTCTTGTTTAAGACTTTCTATTCACATACATTTGTAAAAACAATGCTTTATATAGCACTTTAAATACTTATCATTATGGAATTAGGCGATAATATGATGCTGTTACGAAAGAAAAAAAGTCTTTCTCAAGCTGATTTAGGTAAACTTATTGGAACTTCAGGCGATGTAATTGGTCGTTATGAAAGGGGCGACATTAATCCTTCTATTGATGTTGTTACAAATATTGCCAATGCTTTAGAAATTTCTATTGATTACTTAGTTGGTAAAACAAAAATTGTGATGGATAAAGATACGATTGAGCGCTTAGAAGATATTTCTAAATTACCTGATGAGAAAAAAAATTATGTTTACGGTATCATTGATATGTGCCTTCGAGATTTAAAAGCTAAACGAGTATATGCTCACAAATAAAAAATTAAAACTATGACACTGCAATTTATTCACGATAACAGAGGAAACACTACTGGCGTGTTTATTCCCATTGAAGAATGGCAATCGTTAAAAACTAAATATGTTGATTTGCAAAAGGAAGAAGCGGAAAACGCGGTAGAGCTTGCTCCTTGGCAAAAAAAAATTATTGATGAGCGGTTAAGTGACTATTATAAAAACCCTACGGATATTACTGATTTTCATAAAACAATTGATGATATTGAAAAGAATTTATGAGCTATAAGATTGTAAATAGTCCAGCCGTAAGTATTGATATTACTGATGCTATAAATTATTACAAGCCAATTAATATTAACCTTGCTAAACAATTTTTATTTCGCCTACTAGAAGCTAGAACCTATATAAGCCAACATCCATTCAGCTTACAAGTAAAGTATAAAAATGTAAGGACGCTTTTGTTAAAACAATTTCCCTATCATATTCATTACCTTATTGATGATGACAACAAACACATTGTAATACTTGCCATTATCAACGCTTACAAGAACCCTAAAGATTATAACGATAATCGTTAATAAAACAATTGAACCAAACTAAAAAAGAAACAGTTTTGCTTCCTTTTATTATTTTACTTATGCGTTTTACGTTTCTATCCAATTTATTTTATCAATATTATATTGCTTAATTTATTCTTTAAAATCTAACTCGCTAGAAAAACAAATTTCCAACTTTCTTGAGGGAATTATAACAAACCATTCTTTAGGTTCAGCCATGTTTTCTTTTTTATTTTCCATGCGCCAAATTTCTTTATTCACTTTCTATTTAAAAATATGTACTTTAACGTGAGCTTACATAACAAATCACTTTTCAGACCAATTTTTAAATTTAATAGATGCAAATATTTTATATATAGAATCTCTTAACAT
>Ga0163151_10004275_pt1 | contig 19406 bp, 18 predicted proteins | sample OliLakLV19MP5IB2_FD_145596 | JGI IMG/M metagenome (GOLD analysis project Ga0163151, IMG submission 145596) | Freshwater microbial mat bacterial communities from Lake Vanda, McMurdo Dry Valleys, Antarctica - Oligotrophic Lake LV.19.MP5.IB-2 | ecosystem: Environmental > Aquatic > Freshwater >... | reverse complement strand
GCAGCGAGTTTGTCAGCGGCGAGTTTGTCAGCGGCGACTTTGTCGGCAGCGACTTTGTCAGCGACGAGTTTATCGGCAGCGAGTTTGTCGGCAGCGAGTTTGTCAGCGGCGAGTTTGTCGGCCGCAAGTTTGTCGGCCGCGAGTTTGTCAGCCGCAGCTTTGTCAACGAGGGCTTTGACCAGGCGGTAGGCACCGAAGGCTCCACCTGCACTAGCAAAGAGAGCTAAGTACTTCCACATTTCGTCTTCATCTTTGCGTTTTTCTTCGATGGTGCGGGTGTCCGAGACGGGGCTCGGAGCAGTGTCAGACCCAGGTTTCGGGCCGATGATCGGAGCAGTGTCAGACCCAGGTTTCGGGCCGATGATCGGAGCAGTGTCAGACCCAGGTCTCGGGCCGATGATCGGATTAGTGTCAGAGCCAGGTCTTGGACCGATGATCGGATTAGTGTCAGAGCCAGGTCTTGGACCGATGATCGGATTAGTGTCAGAGCCGGGTCTCGGAAGGGTAATTGGCGGAATGTCCGTTCCAGGGCGTCCATTCGGCGGTTGACCGCCTAGAACCGGCAAGTCTCGCGACCCCGCGTAGAATCGGGCGAAGTCCGGGGGTGGCGGCACAACAAGATTTATTGTTTTTGGAATTCTTGAATCCGGCCTCTGCACTTCTGAGCTACCATCACGAGGAGTCGCACCATACATACCGTAGTTGTCGGTGACTTTATCTTTGGTCGGACTGGCACTAACTACTTTGTCATTCGGCGGGCTGGGTTTGTGCTTTGATTGCGAAAAGGCCGTTTCCGCTTGATTGATCGCAAACGCAATTGAGTCATTCAATTGCTTGTCATATCGAGTTCCGCGACGAATGTTTTCTGCTTCGTCCAGAAGTTTGCGTGCATGCACGACAGCGTCGACATCACCACTGCGCAAGCATGCAAGTGCAAAGTTCAAACGAGTTGTTACAGGAGTCATTGCCGCAGCACGAAGCTGGTCTTCTCGTGAAGTATTTGTTTGTCTGGCCTGAACTACCGCGCGCTCGGCGGATGTCAAAGGTTGCCCCGGTCGATGACTGGTTCTTGGTTCGGGCCGCTGATTGCTTATTTCGGCCAGTTCTCGGACAATCTGTTGTGGATCTATTTTCTTGGACAGATCGATGGCGCTTTTGTATTGTGCGATAGCAAATGGAAATCCGTGATCACGTTCAGTCTTGTTGGCCCGGAACAATGCCTCTCGGACCTCTTTACCCTGCGCCTCCGGCGTGAGGGCAGTGAGCGCTGCACGAGTGGACGGAGTATAAGATTCTCGAAGCAACAATTCGTCGGTTCTGCAGGATTGTGCGTCTAATGAACGTCTATGTCCAGCAACGTCGCCGGATACATTTTTGCTGTACGAATTATCAGGTGGGCTCATTGACTGGCTCCTCGACGCTAAAAAGCGGACCATTTGTGTGGTCGATCGATAGCCTGCCACCAATATCTATCCCGGTGCTTAGAAAGTTCGACAGAAATATTTCACAAATCCGTCATTTGTTTTTTGCGAGAGAAGTTGCATAATTGCGTAGTCATGCGCTTTCTGCCATATCTGATCATATTGATGTCGAGTGCGTCGTGCGTGTTCGCAAATCCAACGTCGCAGTCGTACCAAACTCAAATTCATTCTTCGCGGATAGTTGTTTGGGCTTGGGAACGTCCTGAGGATCTGCATTACATCGATCCGGATAAAGTTGAGGTTGCGGTTTTAATCCAGAGTGTGCTTCTGTCGGATGCTTCAGTAAAAGTTCGCAAACGTGAACAATCGCTTCGTCTTCCGAAAGGTATTAGAACGATTGCAGTCACCAGAGTTGAAACAGACAGGCGGACTGGCGCCGCGCTTACAGATGAACAGCTGACGCAGCTATCCGCGTCGATTGTTGCTTCGTGCGGTTCCTCGCGTGGAGTACAGATTGATTTCGATGCCAAGGTATCAGAGCGTGAGTTTTATCGACGATTGCTCCAGGACATACGCGCAAGACTTCCTCGGGAAAAGATTTTGTCGATGACTTCTCTGGCTTCCTGGTCGTTTTTCGATAACTGGCTCGGCGAGAATCCGCCGGTGGACGAAATTGTGCCGATGTTCTTTTCGCTGGGCGCGGGTAAGGCTGAGGTCTTTGATTTGTTGAAGCGAAATAGAGTGCTTAAAGGCGCTTACCGGCAAGCGTTTGGTTTGTCTATCGCCGAGCGCGAAACTAACAAACTTGTGCTCGCATGGGCGGCCGCAAATCAAAAAGATTGTCGCATTTATTTTTTTAATCCCAGACCATGGACTCCGGACGCTATTAGAGACGCTTTGAAGCTCGTTGGAGCGACTCCTGGCACGCCACGCTGACACTTGGGGCCAGTAAGCTTCAATTTGTGGATTGCCCGTCTTGCGTCAATACCTTACGAACTTTGGAATACACCAGTTCCATTGTGTCGGCATCGGTGCAGTATGGTGGCATTAAGTACACCGTGCTGCCCAGCGGTCGAATGAGTAATCCTGCGTCCAGAAACTTGCGGCGTAATTCAGGCACATTTTTGTTGAAGTATCCCGGTTTACCTTCCACGGTTACGTCAAACGCGAAAATGGTGCCACAGTGCCGGAAACAGCCTGCTCCAGGGATGTCGAAAAGGTATTGTTTTGCTAATTGCCGATGCACACTTTCCATGCTGAGAAATCGGTCTTCAGTTTCCGAAAGCAAATTCATTGAGGCGACAGCGGCCGCACAGGCGATCGGATTTCCGGTGTAGGAGTGGCTGTGAAAGAGGGCCTTCTCCAGGTCATCGGAGTAAAACGCCTGATAGATTGCCTCTGAACAAATTGTTACTGCTAGCGGCAAAAAACCACCTGTGATGCCTTTGGAAAGGCAGATGATGTCCGGTCTTGTGCCGGCTTTTCGACAAGCGAACCATTCGCCGGTTCGACCGAAGCCTGTCATCACCTCGTCGAAGATCACCAGCGTTCCAGACGCGCGAAGAAGGGTCTCCAGCTTGCGCAAGTATTCTTCGCTGCACATTTTCATCCCGGCAGCTCCCTGCACCAGTGGCTCAATGATGGCCGCAGCATACATATCTGGATTTGCAGACAGAAGACTTGCTACGGCCGTGAGAGACTCAGCCTCTTTCTGCTCCCGGACTGCGTCGCCGTCGTAGGTGGCAGGGAATGGAATAGTGTCGATTTCAAACATCAATGGGCGGAAGCTGTCCCAGAATCCTGAGCTGCCACCGGCGGACATCGCGCCTAGGGTGTCTCCGTGGTAGCCGCCGGCAAACCCGATGAAGCGCTTGCGTTGAGGTTTCCCCAAATTGCGCCAGTATTGAAAGGACATTTTTAACGCAACTTCGACAGCTGTGGAACCGTTGTCGGAAAAGAAAATGCGATTGAAGTGATCTGGCAGTTGCTTGAGCAGCAATGCGGTCAAATCCTGTGCTGGTGCATGCGTGAATCCGGCAAAAATTACCTGTTCGAGCTCCAACGCTTGCTTGTGAATTGCATCTGCAATTCGCTCATTGCCGTGTCCGTGAATTGTCACCCACCAACTGGAGATGCAATCTATTATCTGACGCCCATCATCAAGCTCGAGGAATGATCCATGGCCCCGCTTTACTGAAAGAGGCTGTCCGGCGGTCTTCATTTGCGTGAATGGATGCCAGATGTGGTAATCGGTGGCGGAGCTCATTCTGAATCTTCCGGGATGCGGTAGTGATACTTGATGTACTTATAGTTTCTAACCAGTCAACTTGAGACAGAACAACGGTATTTCCGTAGTTCTCAATTGCTGAGGCGTTGGACAGATTTTCCGGACCGTTCATAATTACGCCAAGCACGTCTATGTGAGCGGACCGTAGCGCCTGTAGCGTCAATAGTGTGTGGTTGATGGTGCCTAAGCCGCTTCGCGCAACTACAATCGTCGGGATGTTCAGATGTTGGATAAGATCGATGACCAGGGCTTTTGAATTCAATGGCACCATTACGCCGCCTGCTCCTTCCACAATCAGAAGTGGTTGCTGGAAGTTCGGCAGTACAATGTGCTCAAGTTCTATTTGCACCTTGTCGATGGCTGCTGCGGCGTGCGGCGATAGTGGCTCTGTAAGCGCGTATGATTCGGGATAGAAGTGCTGCGTGGGTAATTGCGTCAGCAAGCGAACGGTATCAGAATCGCTGCCATCCGTGATTCCGGACTGAATGGGCTTCCAATACCCGGCGTCAAATGCTTGGCACAGAAGAGCGCTTACGACGGTCTTGCCGACGTTTGTGTCTGTCCCTGTTAGGAAGATAGCTTGTTGAGAAACGTTGTTCATCTTAGCCGCGTGTAGTTGCCAAAGAGTACGTTGTAGGTCACTTCGAATGAGTCTGGATGTAGAGTTCGCGCGTAGCTCAGTAATCGGCGCATTTCAGGCACAGACAAAGTCGGCGACTGGAAGGTGGTACTTGCTCCGAGAGACTTCAGGCTCTGGAGGAAGTCATGCAAAGATCTGTGGCCTACTTTGATCGACTCCTCGTATAGGCTCAGTTTGTAACCGCGCTCTGCAGCGAAGTTTCGTAAGTCCGCGATCCTTGGCAGGTCATTTGCTGTGAAAGCAACACCGGCGCGTAAGCAAAGCGATTTCCATTCCGGGAAACTTCCCGACGCTGGCAAGGAGAAGAAGAGCTTCCCATCTTTGACTAGTCCGTTTGATAGGGCATCAAGCGATGCTCGAAGGTTTTCCGTCCACTGTAAAGCGAAGGCAGCAACGATCAAAGCATGCTGTTCATCCCCTTCTGCTGGGCGTTCTGCGTCGCGCAATGCGAAACTTACTGAGTTTGATGAGGCTGTTTCTGAAATCCGCGCCTGGCACTTGTCCAGCATTTGCGGACAAATATCCGTTATGCTGAACGTCCGACCGGTGAACATATCGAGCAACCGGCGAGTAAAGAGGCCCGTGCCGCATCCCACTTCGAGAATGGTGCCGTCAGTCAGATCCCGAGTATTGGCATCCATGTAAGCGGCCAACCGGCTCGCTGCCACTACTTGAACGTCGGCGTGGTTGTCGTAATTTACGGCCGCGCGCGCGAACGCATCGATGATTTTCACTGATGACATGATTCCTTTTGATCCCTGGTGCGACAATAACTGAGCAACTGAGCGTAATCGATAGCCCTTGTGAGTGGAAAGGCGTGAGATAGATCTGGGACTTTGATCAATGTCGTATCAAGCGAAATAGCCGACATTTGGTCCGCGGTTGATTGATGCAGAATCTGATCCGTTGTTGACGATACTGATACTACATGTGGTACGTGCGCAAATCTGCTGGCCGGGATCTCGTTTTTGTCTAAGATTTGCAGATCTTCCAGAAGCAGGTTGATGTGCATGGTATCTGCAGGAAAGAACTTGGCTTTAGTCAATTCCGGAGCATAGCAGCCAGCCCAGAAGTCGTTGATTAGTGCAGCCGGATCTTTCGTGAGCTTTTCTTTCATCGCCCGAACCACGCGCTGAGAGCGCTTTCGTGCTAGTTGGTCTGTTGGATGGAAACTTAAAAATCCAGCTAAAATCAATAGCGCATCGCACTGCTCTAACTCACTTTCTGAAACGAAGTGTAATCCGAGTGAATGTGCCACCACTATTTTGAGTTGCACATCAGCCGAGAACTGTGGACTTTTCTTTGGCAGTCCGAAGTACCCTCTTTCGGCGGTAAGGCACACTGTGTCCTCGTTTGACAGAGCGTCAGTCCAGCTCTGCCACATTTGGGAATCGAATCCCCAGCCGTGATGGAAGATAATTTCAGTTTGCACGCCAATTCCTCATTGATGTGCAGAGCCGTTCAAGATGCTCGCGAGTATGGAGCGTCGTCAGTGAAAGGCGGACACGAGCGCTTCCTTCTGGCACGGTAGGCGGACGGATCGCCGGCGCAAAGAAGCCAGCATCTTCCAAATAACTTGCTAAATCTACAGCGGAGCGATCGTCTCCAACGATTATCGGGATGATTTGAGTTTGCGATAGGCCGGTATCAAAGCCAAGATGCTTCAAACGACTGCGGAAGTGTTCAGCGTTTTCAAGCAACATCTGTCGTTGCTTTTCCATCGTTGGGATAATATCCAATGCTGCGTCTATTGCACCTAACACTGCTGGGGGCAGCGCGGTGGAATAAACAAGTCCTCCGCAGAAGTTGATCAGATATTCGCGAATTTCTGATGTGCAAGCTATGTATGCACCGAAGCTACCGCAGGCCTTGCCGAAGGTGCCCATGCTGATGGCCACATCATTGCGTCCGGCGGTCAACCCCATTCCACAAACGCCCAGCACGCCGGTTGCGTGCGCTTCATCAATATAGAGCAGTGCACCAAACTCAGTGGCGGTGTTACAAAGCGCGTCTATGTTTGCAATGTCCCCGTCCATACTAAAGACGGATTCCGTAATGATGATACGTCGCTCAAAATCGGACGGTGCACCGATGCGATGGCGCAAATGGTCAATGTCATTGTGCGCAAATCTCGTCCAACGACCTTCACTTGACTGGGCGCCTAACAATAAACTCTGGTGGCTCAACTTATCGCAAAGAATCTGCGTTCGGTTGTCGGACAACGCCGCAATGACCGTGGCATTGGCCTGAAAACCTGTTGGTAGCAAAAGGGCAGCTTCAGTACCTTTGAGCGCTGCAAGTTTGCGTTCGATGGATTCGAATGGGGCAATGTTGCCGCTAAGCAGCCTAGATGCCGTGCTTCCGACGCCGAATCGGTTTATGTATTCTATAGAACGTTGCGCCAGAGCTGGATGTGTTGATAGTGCCAGATAATCGTTGCTGGCAAAGTCAATCAGGGGGCGGCCGTTGACGTAAATCGTCGCGCCAGGGCCGGGCATAATTTCGCGCAAGGCCCTCAGCCGGGCGTCATTTCGACGAACGGCGAGCAGATCGGAGTAGTGCGCGGTTAGGTCGTGCATAGCGGCTGACATGTTAACCCAAACGGCGCCAGCGCACTTGTAGTCCAGTTAATCAAGCGGAAGACTTATCCCCACTTGGCAAGGCGATCCTTGATAGAGTCGATGGTGCCTTTGGAGTACAGATGGAAAACGTGGACTGGCACCCGGGTTGACATTTGTTCAACACTTGGGTGACTTGGGCGATCGCAGATGATCGCTTTCACATATTGCATCATGTACTCGATTTCTTGCCGCTCATCGGTGAGCGCCGTGCGAATCGCGATCTCTTCGCCGCGCAGGGCTGCCGCTACGTTCCTGGCCATCTTCAATAAAGTCGGGCTAACTGAAACTAACATCACGATACTGCCGGTCGGTAAGCTATTTATCACTTCCAACTGTTCGCGCCCGGGCTCTATGTTGCAAACCACCAGCCTTGTCGGGTCCACCGGGAAATTTTGCAACGGAAAAATGTGATAGAGGCTGGTTACGACAAGCGAGTCCTGAAGCAATTCCATCTGATTGCCGAGCTCTTCGTGAGTCATCGGCTCCACGGGCAGCTCAAAGTGCGGTTGCAGCTCTGCATGCAACAGCTTATGAAAGTCTTTGTTACGGTCCACGACGAGGATCCGTTTTACAGGTTTCTTTTGCAAAGCCTTTTGAAGCTTTTGCTCTACTTCTTGGCGTGAGAAGCCTTTATCAGCGGCTTGAGCAAGGAAAATTCGCAGCAGTGAATCGATCCCTTTTCCAGATTCTGAAGTGCGCGGCGCCGTACTCGTCCCTGCCACTCGGACACCACTTCCCTGGCGGATTTCCAACAGTCCGACGTCGGCAAGATGGTTGTAGGCAGAAGTGACCGTGCTGTGGTGAATACCAAGCCGTTGCGCCAATGCACGAATGCTCGGCAGCTTGTCCTTTTCTTTGAGCACACCTGAGGCAATATCTAGGCCGATTTGCTCCACAAGTTGGTCCCTTAGGGGAACCGGACTCTCTTTGTTGATTGTGATTTTCACTTACGCTTTGGAGTTACCGGTTCGAATCCTGAAAGCTGCCCGTTCGCTGAAAGAAGTTCAGCGCGGATTGATTCTACCTTAGCGGCACGCAGGCTGATGTCCCGATAGATTGCCAAGAGTTGAACGGTGCTGATTAAGCATACGTTTTTCTTAACTGCATAATCGACGAAGTCCTTGGAGAACGGCGCGCGTTTGTCGGGGTTCCCCTCTTGCATCATTGAAACCACAAGGATTCCTTTGGGCTCAACTCCGTGGTCGCACCAATAGGTGGATAGAGAACTTATCAGGCTTGCCAGGTCTGCAGGGCGCGGCTGTGAATCGGTCGACACTACCTTGGCTATGCCTGAGGCGGCACCATCAGCGGACAATACGAGTTCATTATTGCTTGTGCCATTGGCACTGGGTGCAAATCCGAGCATTCGGAAAACCACCGAACATGCTTCAAGAAGCTCGGCATCCTGTGTGGCTAGCATACGATTGCGAATGTCTTCGGTCTCGGAAACAGTGACGCCTAACTTATTAAGTTGGGCCTGTCGTTCTTTAATCTCGGTTTCCAGTTTTGTCATGCTCGACTTGATGTCGGCAATTTCAGGAAACGTATAATCTGTGCACCATCCGGGCCACTCGCGTGGCTGGACTACGGTATTGCATTCAACTTTTGTTTCTTCTTGTGTACAGCTCGTCATTTGGGGCTCCGCTGCAGTTTCTGCTGGATAAAGTTCTTCTACTGGGACTGGCGCTTGTGTTTGAGGCACTCTATTTATCGCAGCCACCGGTGGCTCGGCCATAAGATCCTGCTCTACCGCGGCCGGCTCGAAATTGGTCGTTTTAACAGGGACTGCGGCAGCAGCCGTGTCTTCTTGATCTTTCGCTGCTGCGGCTGCCCGCATCTGCTGTTGGAAAAGTTCATCGATTGGCGTTTCTTTCGGCCGTTCGAGCTGGAAGAAATTGCCCAGTTTAGGCTCTGATTCGCTTTCAACATGGCCATTGCCATCTTTATTTTTAAAGAACGACTCGAAGTCGGACGATTCATCCGGATCGCCTAGAAGGGCCTGCCCTTCCTGCATTATCCGCATCAGTGGATCAAGATCTGAGCCAGCCTTGGGGTCGTCGAGTTGCGCTTGCGCGTGTTGAGCCTGCTCTTCCTCGTCAAGCTCACCACCGCCTAGGTCAACACCGTTCACGAAGCGATAGCGTGACATGCCGGCGCTGATAACATCGCCGTTAACTAGTTTTTTCGGAGCTGTGACCGGTGCTCCATTCAGAAAAGAGCCGTTGCGGCTGCCAGCATCCTCGACAAAGTACTCGTTATTAACGATAGTCACTTGGAAGTGGAATCGAGACAACGACTTGTCGCCAGTTAGAACGATGTCGTTGGAGATGTCCCGTCCGAAGCGGCAGATCGCATTATTAATTGGATAGCTTCGATTGGAGATCACGTCGATCAGGGTTACCTCCCCGGTCTCGCCCCCTCCTGAACCAGATGAGTCTGGTGGGTCTGCCGTAGCGACGGCCGGCATGGTTAAGCCTTCCGAGGCGAGAAGGGCATTTACGTCAAGCCCGGTGATAGTGCAGAAAGGACAAATTTGTCCGTGATACTCACTGCCACAACGCTGACACTTGTGATCTAGACTGCTGCTCATGTTTATTATCGCCATTAAGTTCCAGACGGTAAGGACCGATTCATACCCAGTTACACCCTTCCCGGGGGGCAAGGAAAATAAACGCCGCGAAAAATTTGCCAAAGTCCGTTTATCAGCCGCAGTGTGACGGATTCTGACTCCGTGGTTGCCTTTGGGTTGACAAGGGTTGGTCAAGCTTGGCGCCTGTCTGGGATTCGGACCCCAGCTGGAGCCTTGACCTCTTTTGGACTAAAAAACACTAAGAGATCTCAGGGCACGCCTCTGGCGAGTATCGTGAGACAATGGCCATTCTTTCGCCGCTGAAAACGGCTGGGCATGAGGCGTTGGCTATGACTCAGGATAAATTCGGTCTTTACAGCAAAAATGTTGTAACACCCAAGGGAATTAAGGAAGCCGTTGTTTTAATTGAGGGTGGCACCATATATGGTATCGCCAACAAAGATGACGCTCCAAGCAGTTTTCCTGTCGAGGATCTGTCTGACTTTGTTATTATGCCGGGGCTGGTCGACAGCCATGTTCATATAAATGAACCTGGGCGAACAGAGTGGGAAGGATTCCGTACCGCTACGCGTGCTGCTGCCGCAGGCGGTATCACTACAGTGGCTGATATGCCGCTTAACTCTAACCCGGTTACAACTACGCTTGAGGCGCTGCAACTCAAGCTTGCAGCTGCAGGGCCCCAGCTGTGGGTCGATTGTGCATTCTTCGGTGGTGTAGTTCCTGGCAACACAGCTTCGCTTGAGCCGATGATTGAGGCCGGAGTCGTTGGCTTCAAGTGTTTCTTAATTCACTCCGGCATTGACGATTTCCCTGATGTTAGTGAAGCAGATTTGCGACAAGCTCTGCCGATTCTCGCGCGCCATCGCGTGCCTTTGTTGGTGCATGCGGAATTAGAGCATCAGCACGACCATGCAAGCGATGATTCGTCTGTCTGGACAAATGCCAAGTCCTATCAGCAGTTTCTCGAGTCCAGACCACGGAAGTGGGAGGACGATGCGATCAAGCTGATGCTGGGTCTGTGCAAGGAGTACAACTGTCCAGTGCACATAGTGCATCTGTCATCTGCAGATATGGTCCCGGAGATCAAACTAGCAGTCGCCGCATCCCTTCCCTTTACTGTGGAAACTTGTCCCCACTACCTCACGTTTGCAGCCGAAGAAATTCCCGACGGCGATACTCGATTTAAGTGTGCGCCACCAATTCGCGAACGTGAGAATCGCGAAAAGTTGTGGGCGGCGCTTCGCGAAGGAGTGATCCAGATCGTTGTGTCTGACCACTCCCCATGTACACCCAATCTCAAGTTTATAGAAGAAGGCGACCTGAAAAAAGCCTGGGGCGGCATATCGTCGTTGCAATTTCGCCTGCCTGTAGTTTGGACTGAAGCCTCCAAACGAGGCTTCACCCTCAACGACATCACCGAATGGCTATGTCGACGCCCGGCGGAATTCCTTGGAATGTCTCATCACAAAGGCTCTCTCATTGCCGGTTATGACGCGGACATCGTCGTTTGGGATGCCAAACAACGATGCGAAATTACTCCACAATCGATCGAACACAAACACAAGGTCACCCCATACAGTGGCAGGGAATTGCAAGGCATGGTGCATCGCACTTACCTGCAGGGCCGGCCGGTTTATGAAAATGGAAAGGTAGTGGCCGAGCCGATTGGCAAGATTCTTGTACGGCGCCCAGCCAACGTCGCTACGTAGAGCGACATTAGTAGTAGCCAGCTGAACATGAGGCAAGTATGGAACGCAATTTCAATTTAGATGCAGCCGCTTTCACTGGAGCAATCGATCTGGCTCAGGAAAAGCTTGGCGGCAAGGCGCTTTTGGCCAGCGATGAGTTTTTTGCCGAAAAGGAAAATTTGCTCAAGCCCGGTCGCGGTATTTTTATTCCGGACAAATATACTTCCGCAGGCAAGTGGATGGATGGATGGGAGACACGCAGAAAGCGCGTGCCTGGTTACGACTGGTGCATTATCAAGTTGGGCGTCCCAGGTGTTATTAATGGCGTCGACATTGACACCAACAACTTCCTGGGCAACCACCCGCCTTATGCTTCTTTGGAGGGGATTTGCATCGACAAGGATGTCAAAGATTCAGTGCTGGTAGAGAGCAGTGAATGGCAGGAGATACTGCCGCGCGCGGCTCTTAAGCAAGGCTCGCAGAATATTTTTCCTGTAGCCAGCAACAAGCGTTGGACTCATGTTCGCTTGAATATATATCCTGACGGTGGTGTTGCAAGACTGCGGGTCTTCGGTGAGGTTGAGCGCAATTGGAGCGATGCTAAGCCTGATGCGCTGCACGATCTTGCAGCTATCGAAAACGGTGCGGCCGTCGTGGCAGCAAACGATATGTTTTTCGGCAGCAAAGACAACTTGATTATGCCCGGACGCGGAGTGAATATGGGTGATGGTTGGGAAACCCGTCGACGCAGGGGACCGGGAAACGACTGGGTCATTGTTAGACTGGGGCATCCTGGTCTGATTCACAAAGTTGAAGTGGACACATGCCACTATAAAGGCAACTATCCCGATGTTTGTTGGATGGACGCAACTTACGCCCCTGGTGCAAATATTGATATTTTGACGTGGCCTGATTTCGAGTGGAGTGAGGTTCTGGCAAGAACGAAACTGAAGGCCGACAACCGACACTATTACGATAAAGAGATTATTCACGGCGGACCTTGGACTCACATTCGCCTGAATATCGCTCCCGATGGCGGTATCAGCCGTCTGCGAGTGCACGGTGTGTTGGCCAAACAGGAACGAAGCCCTGTCGCTAGTGGTGGGGCCTGTGCAGTTAAGTGAACTGAACCAACTAGATGGAGCTGCCGCGCGGGCAGAAATGCTCCGCTGTTGCCATTCATCGCGCTGGGCCGACGGTATGGTCCATGAGCGTCCATACAATTCATTTGATGATCTGGTCCAGCATGGTGCAACCCTATGGAATTCTCTTTCGTCCGAGGACTGGCTTGAGGCCTTTTCGGCTCATCCTAAGATTGGCGACATGGCAAGCTTACGTGCTAAGTACCGAAGCACAAGTGGATGGGCTTCCGGTGAGCAATCCGGCGTCGATAATGCTCAAGAGGAAGTGCTGAGGGGGCTTGCTGAAGGCAACCAGACCTACGAAACAAAATATGGATACATCTTTATAGTGTGTGCAACCGGAAAGACGGCGGCGGAAATGCTCGAGATTCTTCGTTCGCGAATGGATAACGAGCCTGCTCGGGAACTGTTTATTGCGGCAGAAGAGCAAAACAAAATCACTAAAATTCGTTTGGAGAAACTATGCCAAGAAGTCCAATCACAACCCACATTTTAGACATCGCTCGCGGCAAGCCTGCCGCTGGAGTTTCTGTGATGTTGGAAATTCAAGAAGAAGGGACGTGGCGTGAACTTGCCAGCGCGCGCACGGATGCAGACGGGCGCGCGGGAAACTTGCTGGCAGAAAGCGAAAAAATAACCCCGGGAGTTTATCGATTGACCTTCGATACATCTTCCTATCAAGCAACATTTAACGGTGAAGGTTTCTATCCCTACGTGCCGATCATATTCCAGGTCTCGGATGCGTCGCAGCACTACCATATTCCCCTGCTGCTGAGCCAGTACGGATATTCCACTTACAGAGGCAGTTAGATCAAAGCAGGAGAAGTCATGAAAGAGTCGTTGTCGAAAAAAGAGATCGAGACCGTGTTCAAGCCGTTGCAGGAAGCAAATAACGTTTTCAATAAGCAATTTCCGGGAGACTCCGCTGCTCGTCAGCCAGTACACACCGTATATGGTGGCGCGCAGTTGTTCAAGGCGGATTCGGCGCAGAAGCTCTCTGTGATGGCTCTGCGATCCTTGGAGCAGTACGCTCCTGATGCTGAAAGCCTGGCAAAGGCACTGGGCATGCCTGCCGACAAGAAGCTGACGGCGACGGTGTATGCCCGAGTTAAGGCCAAATTACAAGCCGAAGCAGTGGAAGATTTCCGCATCGATTTCGAAGATGGTTACGGTAACCGTCCCGATGAAGAGGAAGACAAGCATACAGAATTGGCTGCCGAAGAAGTCGCCCGTGGTATGAACGACAAGATTCTGCCGCCATTCATCGGTATTCGCATCAAACCATTTAACGAGGAATTGAAGGCGCGAAGCGCCCGGACTTTGGATATCTTCATCAGTACTCTGCTGGAAAAATCTGGCGGTTTGTTGCCTGACAATTTTGTTGTGACACTGCCCAAGGTGACAATACCTGAGCAGGTTACGGCGTTCGTAGAGCTATTGAAGCTTTTGGAAAAGAAAAATGGCTTGCGCCCAGGTACGCTTAAGCTAGAGCTGATGGTTGAGCAACCGCAGACCATTATCAATAGTCGTGGTGAGTGCACTTTGCCTTCGTTGGTTGCAGCTTGTGACGGACGTTGTACCGGTGCGCACTTTGGCACTTACGACTACACTGCTTCGTGCAATATCACTGCTGCGCATCAAAGCATGGATCACCCAGCATGTGATTTCGCCCGGCATACTATGAAAGTTGCCCTTGCCGGCACCGGCATTTGGCTGTCCGATGGCGCCACCAACGTGATGCCAGTTGGACCGCACCGCGAGTCTGACGGTGTTAAGCTAACTCCAGCCCAAGCCGAAGAGAATGCGCAGGTTGTGCACCGCGCCTGGAAGCTAAGCTACGGACATGTGCAGCACTCACTGAGAAACGCTTTCTATCAAGGCTGGGATTTGCACCCGGCGCAGCTTGTTGTGCGCTACGCAGCTTGCTACACCTTCTTCCTGGAAGGATTGGATGCAGCTTCGCTACGCTTGAAGTCTTTCATGGAGAAAGCAGCGCAAGCAACGTTGGTCGGCGATGTCTTTGATGACGCAGCCACCGGACAAGGCTTGCTCAACTACTTCTTGCGGGCAATCAACTGTGGTGCCATCACTCTCGATGAAGTGCAGGCAACCGGGCTTTCACTTGAGGAAATCCGTACGCGCTCGTTCGTGAAAATCCTAAATGCCCGTGCCGGCAAAGAGAAAATCCACGCGTAGTCACGTCACAAAAAAGGGGCGGCGCATGGCGCCGCCCCTACAATATGATCGAACGCGATCGTCCTAAGTAGTCATCATCTGCGCTACGATCTTGCCACGCACGTGTCGCATGGAAAGTCGTTCTAGCGCGTCTGGAATTTCCGTTAACCGAATCACTTCTTGCACCATCGTTTTGATCGTGCCTTTGCTGACGAGGGCGCCGAATTCGCGAGCGATTTTTGCCAGGTCTTCTTGAGCGGCCAAGTCACCGTAAGTGTAAGCGTTTCCGAGAGCAAGTTCGTGCACAGATAGTGCTTTTTCGCCAGGAGCAAGCGTGTACAGGTCAGGCAACCCAGCGACGCAGACCATTTCTCCGCCATAAGCGAGCATTAACAGCGAGTCTGTGGCGTTGTCTGAACTAACGGTGTCAATGACGTAATCAACGCCGCGTCCGTCCGTCAGAGTATCTATGCGTTCGGCGACACTATCGAGCTTGTAATCGATGACTTCCGTTGCGCCCAGGTCTTTGACGAAATTGAAGTTATGTCGCTGGCATGTAGCAAAAACGGTTACGCCGGCTGCTTTGGCAAGCTGTACCGCGAACCCGCCAACACCGCCAGCACCACCATGAACAAGCATTGTCTTGCCGGCCTGGGCACGCAGCTTACGGTTGACTGCTTGATAGGCGGTGAAGCCTGCGCACGGTAGAGCCGCGGCTGCTGAATACTCCAGACCCTCTGGCATCCATGCAAGCGTGTGGGCCGGAGCAATGCTGTATTGTCCGTAACCGCCTGGTTTGCTCATGTCGCCATGGTAGTAGACCGGATCGCCTTCTTCCCATTCTGTGACGTCAGGTCCGACGGCATCAACGACCCCGGCAACGTCAAGTCCGAGGATAAAAGGATATTCCCAGGTGGGCAAGCCTGTGAGAGCGAGCTTATAGTCGACAGGATTCAACCCGACGGCATGGACTTTAACGCGCACTTCGCCACTGCGTGGCTGCGGCTGCGGCATATCTTGCTCGCGCAAAGTATCCGGCTTACCTGGACGTTCCAAAACTAGTGCTCTCATTTGCGTTTCCTTGGTTCTCGTGCGGAGAAGATTGCGATGGTTTAGGCTCATTCTAACGCCGGTGCGACTTTGCGCTTGATTCACTTTGTAACGAAGGGCGGCTGAGGCTTCTTTTGCCTGAATCTGTTTGGCATTCGGCTTTGGTCGCGACTGTTTATTGTCCTTTATAATGAGGGCTGTTTTGCAATCGACGGACGGCTCGAGGCGGGTTGAAGCAATGGGGGCCGAAGGCGGCATTCGACCAAGATGGTTGTGGGGGCGGATTTTCGAACCGCCCACGGATTTTTATACCTTGCTGGATCGGCATGCCAGGAAAGCGCTTGAGGGTGTTGAAGCGCTACAGGAGTGGGTTGTCTGCGAAAACCGCGAAGAACGCTGCCAACGTGTGCGCGACCTCGAGAACGAAGCTGATGTTCTTAAAATGGAGCTCGGGCGGAAACTGGATGAGTCATTTGTCACGCCGTTCGACCGCGAAGACATCTTCGAGTTGAGTAATCGGATGGATGAAGTAATTAACTCGGCCAAGTCAGCGATTCGCGAAATTGAGGCTTACGAGATTAACCCGACTGTAACGCCGAATTTAGCAGAGCTGCTCGAGATTCTGGTGGAAGGTACCAGGGCGCTTGTGCAGTCTATTCATCTTTTGCGCAACAACCTTCCTGATTCGTCGGCACAGGCTCTGATCGCCCGAAAAGCCGAGAATCGATTTGCCAAAGCCTATCGTGCATCAATGAAGGAGCTGTTGCAGATGGATGATGTCCGCCACATTCTGCGCGCCAAAGAGGTTTACCGTTCGTTGATGCAGATGGCTGAAAAGATTGATCGTGTCGGCGAGAAGCTGCAGCACTGCGTCATAAAGATGAGTTAGCAGCGCGTGGTTGTAGAGATCTTACTTTTAACCGTTCTGCTTCTTTGTCTTTTTTTCACATTCACTAACGGATTTCAGGATGGTTCATCAGTCTGCGCGGCAGCTATCTCCAGTCGGGCGATGACACCGTTGCAGGCCATATGCTTTGTTTCGGTCTGCGAGCTCGGCGGGGCATTGTTCGGTGGCTCAGCAGTTGCACTGTCCATGGAGTCAATCACAACCTGGCCCGCTACTCCGGATTTACTGCCGGTATTGATAAGCGCGCTTGCCGCCGCAATTAGTTGGAACTTCATAACGCGCTGGATTAAGCTTCCAAGCAGCTCAACACATGCTTTAGTTGGAGGCATTATCGGCGCCCTTTATGCCGCCGGAGGAGTGAAACACATCCATTGGGGTGGCGCTACTTCACTTTGGGATGCTACCGGTGTTGTGAAAGTGGTGATGGCATTGTTTCTGTCACCAGTGATCGGTTTCATGGCTGGGTTCATTGTTCTGATTTTCTTGCTCCTGTTGTTGATGCGCGCAACCCTGCACGCCAACAAACATCTACGTTGGCTTCAATGGTTCACTACCGGCGTGCTGGCATTCGGGCACGGTGCAAATGATCCGCAGAAGAGTATGGGCATAATGATGCTCGCCCTTCATGCAACGGGACTTCAGTTAGTAGAGATACCGCTTTCGGTGAGATTCGGCACTGGACTAGCCATGGGCATCGGTGTGATGGCGCTCACGCCAGGCATTGTTGAGAAAGTCGGACAGCGTATCTACAAACTGCGCACTTTGAACGCTCTTGCAGTCGAGACCGCTTCTGCCATCGTGTTGCTCGGTGGGAGCATGACGGGCGGTCCGATCTCAGCATCACAGGTGATTTCGTCAACAGTCATTGGTGCCGGCAGCGCTAATCGCCCAAAGCGTTTGGGTTGGCTTATCGTGCGCGATATGTTGGTTGCCTGGTGTTTGACAATTCCGTGCTCAGCGCTGCTGGCTTTAGCCTTGTATGGGCTGGCCTTTCAATGGTTGCAGCAGGCGATTTAGGAATTGCACTATCGGATGCCGTGCATCCGAATGTAAGTTGATGGCAATAACGTCAACTGCCTCTTCGGCAACCGGAACAACTGCTGTTTCTGGCGCCATGCTAAGAATCGGTTCGGCAAGCTCAGCCTTATCGAGCTGTGCTTGAAGTGCGCCAACCTGTTCCTGTAGTTCTTGTAAGCGTGTGGTTAATTCTTGAATTTGTGATTGAGATTGTTGCTGCTGGTTCAATGTCTCTTCGATATACGTTGGGACTCCACTGGGAAAAATGCGCCAACGTCTGCCTTTAGTCGTTGCGATTTTTACGGCCGGAATTTTGCCTTCTTTTATATCTCTTTTGATTTGTTTAGCAGGTGCATCGTAGTAGTGAACGGCCTCTCCAATGCTTAGACAAGGATAGTTGCTCAATTCCATAACGACGCTCCAATGCACGGTGCATTGCCATTATGATCAAGCGCGAAGCAAATGTCGAGGGCTAAATTGTAGCCGCCAGCAACTGTTCGATTTCCGTTTTTGTCGGTAGCGACGGTTCAGCACCATTGTGTGTGCAAGCCAGTGCTCCTGCGGCGCAGCCCACTATGGCGGCATCTTTTAGCGATCTCTGTTCAGCCAGGCTGGCGGCCAAAGCTCCGCAAAAGGCATCACCTGCAGCGGTGGTATCAACTACGGTAACGCGGAAGGCCGATATGAAATGCGTTGCTCCCGAGCGTTCCAGAACAACTACACCTTGCTCGCCCATCGTGATGATCACTTCGGCGATGCCCGCTTGCTGCAGCTTTTGTGCAGCTCTGATGGCGCTGCCTTGATCTACGACTTTAATGCCCGTCAGTAATTCAGCTTCCGTTTGATTTGGTATCAGCAGATCGATGTTGGGCAAAAGTTCGGCTGGCAGCTTACCATTTAGTGGTGCCGGAGCTGGATTGAGCATCACGCGAACACCAGCCTTACGCCCGGCTTTTGCTGCGGCCAGCACTGTCTCATATGGTACTTCCAGCTGGAGCATCATGATCGCCGATTGCTCGATGGTAGGCATCGCTGCAGCAACGTCGTCGTTTGATAAACGTCCGTTGGCTTGCGCAATTATCACGATACTATTGTCGCCCTCAGAATCGACATATATATTGGCGATACCTGTACCTGCATTTCGGTCTTGGATAAGGTGAGTTGTATCAACATTACTTTGTTTTAGCATCGCCGCCAGGCGTTCGCCGTATTGGTCTTTGCCCACTCTTCCGACCATGTGGACTGCTGCACCGGCCCTAGCTGCAGCAAGAGCTTGGTTGTTGCCCTTGCCGCCGACGAAGGTATTGAAGTCGTAACCGGAAACGGTTTCTCCCTTTGCTGGGCGTCTTGGCACGCGCATAACAAAATCGACGCTAAGGCTGCCGACGACGACTATGCCTTGCTTCACCTGCTACTGCTCCGGCGCTAAGGTGTCGTGCAACATGTTGTGAAACTGGTGAACGCCGGTTTCCCATTGAGGCGAATATCGTCCCCGCGTGTAGAAGTGCGATTGAATCCCTTTTTGCACCTGGCTGATGATGCTTTCGTCTTCCATTTCTGTTTTGTCGATATCTTCAATTGAATAACCGGCCATTCTCGATCTGTCCCAAACGTAAGTGAGAAAGCGGATTCGCGTGCGATTGTGAGCAAGTGGCACAATCACGTTGATCGATAAACCCCATGGGTAGAAATTGAAAATTGTGTTCGGGAACAGCCAATAATAATAGGCTCCGATGAGCTGACCATAATCAGGAGAAGACTCAGGCAGATTGAAGGCGTCTTCTGAGCGCTGGGCAATGCCAATTTGCAGATTGCCGTGTTTGTGTAGCTCGGTGCGATAGTTCTTCGTGTCCAGCAGCACAGCCAGG
>Ga0163151_10004272_pt1 | contig 19424 bp, 22 predicted proteins | sample OliLakLV19MP5IB2_FD_145596 | JGI IMG/M metagenome (GOLD analysis project Ga0163151, IMG submission 145596) | Freshwater microbial mat bacterial communities from Lake Vanda, McMurdo Dry Valleys, Antarctica - Oligotrophic Lake LV.19.MP5.IB-2 | ecosystem: Environmental > Aquatic > Freshwater >... | reverse complement strand
AAACGAAGTGAAACTAATGGTGCCCACTTTAAATGTTTCTTGAGAAGCTCAGACTCCTCCTCCGAGAGTTCGATTTTGTTCATGTACCCATTCTACCAAATTGGGACATTTTGTTTTGAGATGGCTACAGACTGTACTTACAGATCAGGATCTGTCGCCTGGTGTCGTGCTCGCGAATGTTGGTCAAGCGCAGCTGGCCGCAGGTCATGCCAGGCATGAATACCACGCCTTTGATCTCATAGTGGCAGCACCGTCCTTCCGGATCTATGAGCTTGATGTTCCCCAGTTCGTCGCTATGCCACTCAGGAATGTTTCTCAATGGTCTGTGCCTTCATGCCGACCTCCAGATCCAGCATACTCCCATCTGAACAATCCCCAGGAGTGGGCTGACAAACAGTTCAAAAAGGACTAAACTACTTCCATGCAAAACCAGTCGAAGAATGTGCGTAGAGCCTGGGCCGTGTTGGCAGTGCTTATGATCGTTTCCATGCTTTTTTCTATGGTCGCTTACGGGTTTTAGATATTACGTGAGGTCGGTTAAGTTGGTTAAGGTGGTTGTTGCGATAAGACAACAACCAGATTATCCGAGGTTGAGCATTAGCGAAAACCGATCAACCAGGTTAACCATCCTAACTTAAAATCTCATGCCAAAAGTGTGGAGCATTAAGCCGCGTACGGAAGAGTCCGTACTGCGTCAGATCTTGGTAAATCGAAATGTGGCTGAGGCTGCTTTCGATCATTTTTTGTTCCCTGATTGGGATCGGGATACTTTCTCACCAGCCGGCTTTGGCAACATGATTGCTGCCGTAAAGCGTATCTTCGCGGCTTTGGAGGCGGGGGAGAAGATCGTTGTACATGGTGACTATGATGCTGACGGTGTGTGTGGAACGACCATTCTCTATACTACTTTGCGTGAGCTATGTGAGCGCATGAACTTTACGTTTAACGTAGAGGCCTTTCTGCCAGATCGCGAGAAAGATGGTTACGGTGTGGCGATGCACACTATCGAGAGACTTGGCACAGAGGGTGTGAAGCTGCTGATCACCGTTGATTGCGGCATTGCTAACGGCCTTGAACTTGGCCGAGCGCATGAACTTGGTATCGACGTGGTCATTTGTGATCACCACCAAATGGGCCAACACTATCCGGATAAGGCGATCGTGTTGCATCCGTTGGCTCCAGGAGAAGATTACGTGAACAAATCTTTGTGTGGTACCGGTGTGGCTTTCAAGCTCGCCTCAGGTTTGCTTGAAGAAGCTCGCGTGCGTAAGGCCGCCTTTCCAATCGGTCACGAAAAGTGGTTGCTCGATCTTGTGGCCATCGCCACCGTTACCGACGTGGTGCCGTTGCTTGGTGAAAATCGGGTGCTCGAACATTACGGTTTGAAGGTGTTGCAGCGTACTCGTCGTCCTGGCTTGAAGGCGATTGTAAACTCAGCGGGAACAGAGCTAACCCTTGTTGATACGCAAGCTATCGGTTTTCGCATCGGTCCGCGCTTGAATGCCGCTGGTCGTATCGCTTCTGCTCGACTCGCTTTTAATACGCTAGCTGCTCAAACCGAAGAAGAGGCTCAGGCTGCGGCTTTACAGCTTGAGCATTTGAATCGTGAGCGTCAACAAGTTTTTGCTGCTGCCTACGAGGAGGCGAAGGTTATGGCTGATGCTATTAAGGACGAATCGACAGTTCTCGTTGTTGCGGGTGATACGTGGTTGCCGGGCATCGTCGGACTCATTGCCGGCCGGTTAGTGGGCGACTACGGCTTACCTGCGTTCGCTTTTGCAAAAGTTGGTGATCATTACGTGGGCTCGGGGCGAAGTCTTGGCGGGCTTCATTTGGTCAAAGCGATGGAAGCGTGTGGTGACATTTTCATCAAACGCGGTGGCCATCCACAAGCCTGCGGTTTGACCTTGGCCTCGATGGATCACGTTAACGATTTCCGCAACAAGGTAAATTCTTTTGCGAACAAACATTTTGGTGAGGCTGGCGTGAAAGATCTTTTGAATATCGATGTAGAGTTAGTAATGGCAAACATGTCTTGGGACTTGTTTAACGAACTGCAAAAGTGTGCACCCTTCGGTGAAGGTAACCGTCCGCCAGTTTTCGCCACTAAGGGAGTTCGAGTTATTGGTGCAGACGTCATGGGCGGGTCAGGTGCTCATTTGCGTCTGACCGTCGTGCCCTCCGAGGGCGGTATGCATAAAATGGTGGGCTTTGGCTTCGGTCACCTGGCTAAGAAGATTCCGCTCGGTAGCGCTATCGATGTGGCCTATGAGGTTGAGGTGAACGAGTGGAAGGGGAATAAGGAATTGCAATTCAGGATTGTGGATGTGCAGTTGCAGTAGGGGTCGGTTTTGTTACTTCAGCGAAACCGACCCGTACCGCAACGTTGTAATAAAATTTCGATATGAGCAAACGTGTTCGCATGTATGCCGACGGAGGATCCCGCGGTAACCCCGGACCATCTGTTGGTGCCGCGGTTTTATTTGCTATCAAACCAAACGATGACACCGGCGAACGCGTGGGGGAGTCGGCTCGTTACTTGGGTATTGCTACCAACAATCAGGCTGAGTACACCGGCATTATTGAGGGCCTTAAAAAAGCCCATGAGCTTGGTTACAACGAAGTTGAGGCTCGCTTGGATTCCGAGCTCGCGGTCCGCCAACTGAACGGACAGTACAAGGTAAAAAACGCCGAGTTAGCTAAATTGTTTTTGGAAATTTACAATCTTAAGCAGCATTTCAAAAAAGTGACCTTCACCCACATCCGTCGCGAATATAACGTCGAAGCTGACGCTCTTGTAAACAAAGTGCTCGACGAAAAGGTGGGTAAAAGGAGTTGAGAATCGTGCTATAATGCCCACGACTATGGGCCTCTTTGGCAAGAAAAAAGAGGAGCGTTTCGAGGGGATGCTCGGAGTAGATGTTGGAACCTCTGGAATCAAGGTAGTAGAAATCGTCCCTGAGAAGGGCCGTCTTAAGTTGTCGCGTTACGGTTATTCTGAACCGGCGGGTGCGGTGAAGGCTGAGATCGCTCTTATCGATGATCCAGCTAAGGCCGCCGATACGCTTAAGCGGATTTTGAAACAATCAAACATTCGTTCAACACACGCCGTCGCCTCGCTGCCGAGCTCTAAGGTGTTTCACGCCATGATCACCTTACCAGTACCGAAGAGTCCGAAAGAAGATTTGAAACCCATTATCGAAGCTCAGGCTCGTAAGCTCTTACCCTTGCCGCTCGAGGAGATGATTCTCGACTCGAATATTCTTGATAAAGATTTACTGCCTAAACTAGAGGCTGGCAAGCAAAAAGAAGCCTTACTTGAGACTGGCGACAAATCGAAAAAATATATTCGTGTCTTGTTGACTGGCGCTCCAAAAGTTTTGGTAGCTAAGTACGTTGAGGTTTTCCGTTTAGCTAAAATTGAACTTATCTCACTCGAGACTGAAATTTTTGCAGTGATTCGCTCACTCGTCGGTAAAGATAAATCGCGTATCATGATTGTGGACATGGGCGCCGAGCGTACCAATATCGCTGTCGTCGATAAGGGCGTTCCTTATCTTACGCGCGGCATTAAGTCCGGTGGTAACGCCGTCACCATGGCGTTGGCTGCGAGCATGGGGGTGTCTTTCGAAGAAGCCGAAGCTATGAAGCGTGACCTATCTTTTTCAACCTCACAAGCATTGCCGGCGCCTTTAGAACAGGCGGTAAAGCCTATTCTGCACGAGATTAAATACGCGCTACAACTCTATGCTGAGCAAGATTTTCATGAGAACAGCTCAGTTGAAAAAATCATTATCACTGGTGGATCCTCTCACGTTCCCGGACTGATCCCGTATCTCACCATGGCCTTGAATGTAAACGTCTATCATGGCGATCCTTGGGCTCGCGTAGCTACGGTTGCCGAGGCTAGGCCCGTGCTTGATGAAGTGGGCCCTCGTTTGGCGGTGGCCATTGGTTTGTCTATGCGGGGTAAGGACGAGGCCATATGACCTCTAAGCCTGCTATCTTATTTCTCGTTCCCGACGCGCGTTTACGAGACATCTACGTTTCCCGCTTTGAGCGTGATGGCTGGGAAGCGGATTCGGCCAGCAGTCTCACAGACGCCGAGCGTCGAGCGGTCCAATTACGACCAACGGTCCTCTTTGTTCAATACTCTGTTCTCGAAAACGTAAGGACTGCCTTTAAACGTTTCCGTTCACTTCCGACCTTGCTCAAGACGCGTATCGTAATTGCTGACAAACATTTATCGCGGGCAGCAGTTGACGAAGTGCTTACGGCCGGGGCAGACGAAGTTGTTATAACGGCCCATCTTACACCTCAGGCACTCGTCAGGCGCATGAATCAACTCATCGAAGGCGATCTATGAATCGGATTGAAATACTCAGTGTTGGCCTCATTATCGGCGTTGTTGGTTTAACCTCTGCGCTAGCAGTGAGTTCAGCGCGCGAGCGCACACGAGACGTAACGCGCTTGGCGCACGTACGCGAACTCCAGATTGGGCTTGAGCTCTTTTTTAACGATCATGCTGCCTATCCCGTGGTAGCCGAGGTTCTTCCACTTGGTCGCACAACCACGGCCTGTTTGTCGGAAGATGGTTTTGGTGCGCCCTGCACAGTGGGAGATACGCAAACTGCCTACGTTGAGTTTGTGCCCGCTCCACCCGCCAAGGGTCTTAAAGGAAATTCAAGTTGCGCTGGTATTAAAGATGCCTATTGCTATAGCAGCGACGCAAATTCGTTTGCCATTCAGTTTGAACTTGAAAGTGGCAATAGCTTATTGAAACTTCAAAAAGGAGCGAATTGCGCTACCGAAGACGGCTTCAAAGCCGGTGCTTGCCCGGTTCTCATTCCGGTCGCATCTGAATAATGTTTATGACTGAAGCCCTGTATATCGCTGGAGCCTTAATCGCTGGTTTATTGGCTGGCGGGATTGCGAATGCGCGTGTTATGCGCACTCGCGAAAGTCTCATCTTTACAACTTCGCGATCGTGCTCCATTTGCGCTCAGCCGTCTCACCCTAAGGAGATGTTTCCATTCTTTGGGTACTTCGCTGTGAAGGGCCGCTGTCTTAAGTGCAAGGAAGTAATTCCTTGGCAGTATCCGGCTACCGAACTCGTATTCGCCTTTTTGTTTGTGGTCTTTGCGGCTCGAGCCATGAGCTTATGGGGTTTTGAGTTGCCCGCCTACGCCGGTGGCGATGAGGCATTGTTGCTGTTCGTTCGTGACGCCCTGATCGTGAGCGCCTTGATCCTGATCTTCATTTTCGACTATCGAGCCTACATCATTCCTGATCGCTTGACGATCCCGGCTATGATTGTGGCGCTGGTATGCAATGTAGCCTTGGGAATTCCGGTCATCCCGATCCTTCTTGGCGGGCTTTTGATTGGCGGTTTCTTCGCTGTTCAGTTCCTGATGTCGAAGGGCAAATGGGTAGGCGGAGGAGATATCCGCATGGGTATGCTCATGGGTTTCTTGCTCGGTCCTTGGCTTGGTGTGGTGGCACTCTTGCTCTCGTATATCGCTGGAGCCGTCGCCGGCGTCTTCTTACTGGCTTCTCGAAAACGCCAAATGACGAGCCATGTCCCTTTTGGAACATTCATGGCGGTAGCGACAGTGGCTACGATGCTCTGGGGCCAGCAACTCCTCGACTGGTATCTGGGATTTTTTAGCTAAATAGATTCACCCTCCGCTCACCATCCTGACGTAAGAAAGGATTAGGTTGATGGTGAGTTTTCAGCCTTCGGCTGGCGTCCCCTTCCCGGGGAGGGGTTACTTTCTTTCCGGGAAAGAAAGTAACCAAAGAAACCTTTTTTGCTACTCCCGTCTTTCGGTCTGTCGAGGTTGAAGTTCGTCGTCGTTCCGGGCAAAACAAAACCCAGTCGATACTTTTTTCCTAAGTGAGAAACACTTTTGGGTATCGACTGGGGTTGTTTTGCTATTCCTTCACTACCGCCGAACTTCCTGAGCAGGCGTCCCTCGACAGGCCTACGGCGGGATGGCGAACCACCGCTTACCGCCGTGCGCCGCCCTCGTCCACGTAGTGGAGAGGGATGGGTGAGGAGAATATATCGAGTGGAGAACTAACTAGTCACCGGGCTTCGTAGGTGTTACGGTCAAAGCCTATGGAAGAAGAATATTCTCGTTATCAAAATCCGGTGGTTATCTTGGTGATGGGAATTTTACGATTTTTGGATCTCGACACTAAAGAAAAGGGCTCGATGGCACTTATCGAAGTCGTACCGACGGTAGGTTTGTGGTACGCCCTGCTTGGCCGCCGTATTCGTATCAATAAAGATAAAACTATCTCACTTGAACGGATTAATGTTCTGCAACGCGGGTATTATTTGGCGGGCGAGTTACTTGTTTCCGGTCACATCATTGCGGGCATTTCCGATTCTATCCGCCGCCAGGGCATGGCCAAGGTGCGGAGTGAGTTTACGACTGCCATCGCAAGACGGGCACAGGAAACACTTGTTCGACGCACGCTAGAAGGTGCTAAGAAATTTAAAGATTCGGTCTAAACAGCAAGCGTCCCCAGCTCCCAGGAGGAGAGCTAAGGACGGAGACGTTACGAGTCCGGCGGAATGGCCGTCGGATTCGTGAGACGAATGACCAGGCCGGTCGGTGTTGTCACCGCCAGCGGGTCATGAGCGAAGCTGGAGACGTCGGTCCAACATTCGGCCTCGATACCAGGTAAGGCTGGTTCGTGGCACGAGAGGTTGCCGCTGTTCCAGGGTTGAAGGGTGATGGTTGTTCCGTTAGGCACGTGAAAGAGGGCGAATTTTCCCCCGTCGACGGTAACAAGTTTGTAAAATTCGTTCGTGTTGGCGTTGGTGACAACGCAGTCCTCGTCTAGGCAAGTCGTCGATTCGGCCGGTTCCCAGCCGAGAAGGCTGACTTTGATGCCGTAGTCTCCTTGGTCCTTGGTATCGCCTTTGGCGAAATCGATGATCGGGTCATCCCGATCGCGACGCCCGTCCTTGTCGATGTCTCCGTGCGCAACTCCGGAAGTTGCGGCCAGCGGTGGCCTTGCTTCAGCCTCGAAGTAGAGGGTGATGGCAGAGGTCACGAGGGCCGTGAGCAACAGAAAAGGGATCTTCATGGTGACGCTCCTCCGCGTGATCGTTATACTGACCTACTTAAGAGACCAGATTCCAAAGCTGCTGTCAAGCAAATTATTGTGTAAAAAGTAGAACCCCTCGGAACCAGGAAGGTCCGAGGGGGTTCCACCGGCGTCAGGCGACGCTGGGGAAGAATCGAGCGTGTTGCTCGACTATGGGATTGTGGTGTGGGCAACGTCACCCACGAGAACGTGACGCGGTGAGGCGTAGGCGCTGCTGCCGAACTCGACAGCGTTGATCACTACGGCGGACAGAAGCAGTACGATCGCTCCGACGAGTCCCAGGAAATTCCTCGGGTGCTTGTCGGAGATGTCGGCAATGAAGTCGCAGATCGTTTCCACAGTAAACAAGAGTTACTCCGCTCCAGGGGGTCGGCTGGATTCGAGAAAACCACATTCTCGGTGCATAAATACGTAACACCCCCGGACATGAGTCCGAGGGTGGAAGAAGGGTTGAGATGCAGACACCTGGCACGGCCAGGTGTCAGTTTGACCACTCCCTCTTGCGGTCGTCGTGGAAGCGACCGGGGCCGACCAGCGGGGCGTGTTGGAAGCGGATGGAACGTTCGGGTTCGTGGATGACGGTGATCTCGCACTTCTTCTGCGTGACCGGGGTCACGGTGGGTCGACCGTCCCAGCCGAGGCTGAGCTTTAGAGCGGTGCCCTCGTCCCAGTCGTACGATCCGCCGCCGTAGCCGCGGAGCATGATCTCGCCGGGCGGCAGGACGAAGGCGTCGAGCATGATGAGGTAGGTCTGTCCGTTCGCATCGATCCCGATGGACTGGTTGACGTCCTGCAGACCGTCTTCGTTGCTATCACTGAGGGTCACGATGAGTGCCATGGAGATGAGCGCCATGCAGAGGACGGAGATCACCATGAACAGGTACGGGGTGCGGTTGGTACGCAGGGGTCACCTCGGGGGTAGATTAGTGAAAGTGTAATCGAGACGTTCTCGACCATATACGGTAGCACAAAAATGCCCGTTTGTCAACGTATTTTGTACAATTTTTGGCTAACTTTAGAGCTTTATTTTTTAGGGGTAGATGTGGTAATATCTGGCTGACCCTTCGGCCTTCGCCTCAGGGCTTCGCTGGTGGAAAGTAAGCTCGTATGGATATGTCGAAAACTGAGGCTAAAGAGCGAATTCTGAAGCTTCGACAACTCATTGATAAGTACCGTTACGAGTATCACGTGCTGGATACCCAGGAGGTTTCGGATGCCGTGAATGATTCGTTGAAACACGAGCTGTATACGCTTGAACAGGAATACCCGGAGTTTATTTCGGCCGATTCTCCTACTCAGCGTGTAGGTGGCAAGCCGCTTGATAAGTTTAAGAAAGTCCCACACGTCTATCCGATGTTATCGATGGAAGACGTTTTTAGTTTTGAAGAGCTAAACGACTGGCACGATCGTGTCCTGAGAATCCGCGAAGGTAACGCTCTCGATTTTTACGCCATGTTAAAGATTGACGGTTTGGCGGTGTCGTTGGTCTATAGAGACGGCATCCTTGAGACAGGCGCCACTCGGGGAGACGGCAAGATCGGTGAAGATGTTACGAATAACGTTAAAACGATTGAGTCGGTTCCATTATCATTGCGTGAACCGAGTGAAGGCGAGCTTAAAGCCTTGAAGAAACAATTTGATCTGTCCGACGAACTTATCGATAAGCTGCGTCAGCGATCTGGCCGTATTGAAGTCCGTGGCGAGGTCTACATGCCAAAGAAGGCATTTGAGAAAATGAATGCTGAACGCACCAAGCGTGGAGAAGAGACTTTTGCCAACCCACGTAACGTGTCAGCGGGCAGTATTCGACAGCTCGACCCAGCTGTCGCCGCGTCACGACCGCTTGACTATCTCGCTTGGCGACTTGAAACAGATCTTGGAGAGCCAACGCAGACAGCGGGAGTTGAGATTCTCAAGATGTTTGGTTTTAAGACGAGTATTGGCGAGCATTGTAACGACTCGAGCGATGTAAGGAAGTTTTTTGATTCAATTGCAAAGAAGCGTGAGAAGCTCGACTACTGGATCGATGGTGTGGTTGTGCGTGCAAACGATAACCTCGCCTATCGTCAGCTCGGCGTGGTTGGCAAAACACCACGCGGGTTAGTGGCTTGGAAGTTTCCCGCGGAAGAAGCAACTACAAAAGTTGAGTCGATTGAGTGGTTTGTTGGTCGTACTGGTGCCTTAACACCTGTCGCTAATGTTTCGCCGACCTTTGTTGCTGGAACCACGGTCGTGCATGCCTCGTTGCACAACGCTGACGAGATCGAGCGCTTGGGTTTGAAAGTGGGGGATACGGTTATTCTTACGAAGGCCGGAGATATTATCCCGAAGATCGTGAAGGTGCTCGTCGAGCTGAGAACTGGCAAGGAGACAGCTGTGAAGATCCCAGAGAAGTGTCCTATGTGTTCGTCTGACGTCGTACGTCGGGTGAACGAAGTGGCCCTCATGTGCCCGAACCCCAGCTGTTATGCGATTGAACGTGAAAAAGTGCTCTATGCAGCTCGAGCTTTTAGTATTGATGGACTCGGCGATAAAATCGTCGAAAAGTTGTTGGGCGCTGGTCTCGTAAAAACACCGCCGGATATCTTCCGTTTACAAGCTGCGGACTTTTTAGGCATTGAAGGTTTTGCTGAGCTCTCGGCCAAGAAGCTTTACGACCAAATCCAAACTCGTAAGGAGATCGAGCTCGCTCCGTTCATTGTGTCACTTGGCATTCGTCACGTGGGTGCCGAGACGGCTTTCTCGTTGGCTCTATCGTTTGGATCGATTGACAATCTTGCTGCGGCTACGAGAGAGGAGCTCCTTAACGTTCCCGACATCGGTGAGACTGTAGCTGATTCAATCCATGAGTTCTTTCAGAGCCAGCACGGCAAGAAAATGATCAGAGACTTTGAAGAGGTCGGCGTGAAGATCAAAAAAGCCAAAGCCGTAAAGCGCATACTTGATAACAAGCGGTTTGTGGTCACCGGCACCTTGGCTGGCATTGGTCGCGAAGAGGCTAAAGAGCAAATCCGTCTTTTGGGCGGCAATGTCTCCGATTCGGTCAGTAAAAAGACGGATTTTGTGGTAGTGGGGGAGAATCCTGGCTTGAAAGCCGACAAAGCTAAGGAGCTTGGAGTGAAGATTTTATCCGAGAGCGAGTTTCTCAAGATGCTCGAGTCATGAGATTTGATTTTTTTGCTTGGAATCAGTACATTAGGGTCGATCGTTTATTCCATCCTGAGGTGAATACCGAAGGATTATCAGCCTCCCACAATTATGTGGGCCGACCTAACCCTTCGTCGAACTCAGGGTGGTGAGAATTTGTTTACACTTCGAGCTATGGACATCAATCTCGATCACGTCGCTAAACTTGCTAAGCTCCGCCTGACGGATGCGGAAAAGGAGACCCTTGGCCGACAGCTGCCTTCGATTGTTGAATATATTGCTAAGCTTCAGGAGGTGGATACTTCGGGTATCGATCCGAAAGCCTATTTGACCGACGCTACCAATGTCTTCCGTCCGGACGTGCCGTCCACGGAGCAGGCTGAACGTGACGCGGCCGTGGCCGCTTTCCCAAAGAGCGCCGGAGATGCGCTTGAAGTTCCTGGAGTTTTTACTTGAGATTAAAGATTAAAGTTGCTGACGGTGTGATTATGGAAATATTGACAGTCAAGGCTATCCGCGACGCGATCGCGGAAGGCACGGTAACCGCCGAGGAAGTTACCAAAAATTGTTTAGCGCATATTGACGCGGAAGATCCGAAGATCGGTGCTTTCCTTGAGGTTTTCCACACTCGAGCTTTGGAGAAGGCTCGTGAGATCGACGCTATGAAAGCTCGCGGCGATGTGCTCCCACGTTTAGCCGGTGTTCCTGTAGCTATTAAGGACAACATGTTGCTCATGGGGGAGAAGGCGAGTGCTGGCTCAAAGATTCTCCAAGACTACACAGCTGCGTATTCGGCCACGGTCGTTGCTCGTCTCGAGGAAGCTGGTGCTGTGATTGTTGGTCGTACCAACATGGATGAATTTGCCATGGGTTCATCAACGGAGACCTCGGCTTTCCAGAAAACACGTAACCCTTGGGACACTTCTCGTATTCCCGGCGGTTCTTCTGGCGGATCGTGCGCCGCGGTGGCCGCTGGCTTCGTGGCTGCAGCGCTGGGTACCGATACTGGCGGTTCGATCCGGCAGCCGGCCGCTCTGTGTGGCATTGTGGGTATGAAGCCAACCTACGGCCGCGTTTCTCGTTACGGCGTCGTTGCCCTCGCATCGAGCTTGGATCAAGTTGGCCCGTTCACGCACACCGTCGAGGACGCTATGCTCGTCATGGAAGTCATTGAGGGCCGCGATGAACGTGACGCCACCTCGGTAGAGCTCGAGAGCAAACCGGTGGCCGAATTACTCGAGCCTACCATGATGGGCTTGCGTGTTGGTGTGCCCAAAGAATATTTTATCGATGGCATGGATCCAGAGGTGCGGGCTCGTATAGAAGAAGCAATTGCGGTCTTTAAAGCCAACGGGGCCGAAATTATCGATATCTCGCTACCGCTTTCGCCTTATGCTTTACCGACGTACTACATTATTCAACCGGCTGAAGCCAGTAGTAACTTAGCCCGTTTTGACGGCATGCGTTACGGAACCCGTGCTCCGGGAACTCTTGAAGATTCGTATCTGACGGCGCGTAGTGAGGGTTTTGGTCTTGAGGTGAAGCGCCGTATCATGCTTGGATCATTTATTTTGTCAGCCGGTTACTACGATGCCTTCTATAAGAAGTCTTTGGCTGTTCGTAACGCACTTCGCAAAGAGTTTGATGAGGCTTTCAAAAGAGTAGATGTTATTATTAGTCCGACTACTCCTGGAACTGCTTGGAAGCTCGGCGAAAAGTTTGACGATCCGATCGCTATGTACTTAGCCGACGTCTTCACGACGCCTGCTAACATCGCCGGTCTCCCAGGTATTTCGATCCCTTGCGGCTTCGCAAACAAGCTTCCCGTTGGTCTCCAGCTCCAGGCCAAGCCTTTCGATGAGCTAACCATGTACAAGGCTGCGGCTGCGTACCAAGCGCTTACCGATTGGCATACACAGACACCTAGCTTAGTAGTCTAGTATTCGAGTAATCTAGGGCATTCAAGTTTATGGTTCGCCCTAGAATACTGTGCGTCTAGAATACTCGAATACTCTTACAACCCTCGCGCATGGACATTACCGACAAGCTGACCGAAATGTTCTTCAGTGCGCTGCCATCGATTTTTGTTGGCCTGCTTTTTGTTCTCGGCGCCTTCGCGGTGGTGATTTTTGCGCGCCGTTTTGTACGCAAACTGGGCTTTGGCGATGACGCCCGTCGTAAGGTTATGGAGGCTTGGGCAGAAGTAGAAGAACATGTAGCCGATGGTGACAACACGCATTTGCGTATGGCAGTTATCAAGGCCGATGCTGTACTTGATATGGCTTTACGAGCCAAGATGTTCCCGGGCAACACCTTGAACGAACGGCTTCGTTTTGCGACGCACAAATATCGAAATTTAAAGCAGGTGCGTTGGGCACATGGTTTGCGTAACACCTTGGCTCATGAACCGCTGAAGCAACTATCGCGACGCGACGGTACGTCTGCTGTCGCCTCGTTTAAGTCGGCGCTGAAGGAGCTCGGAGCTCTTTAGTCGCAGGAATCTCCTCACCCATCCCTCTCCACTTCGTGGATGAGGGCGGTATATCGCTTATGATCCCTTACATTGAATGGCGCGTTATCGATCTTGGCTTCATGCAGCTTCAAGTTTGGGGCTTGTTTGTGGGCTTGGGTTTTTTGTTTGGAGCTTCAATGGCTGCTTGGTTGGCGAGGCGACGTGGACAGGACCCTAAGATCGTTTATGACATTTTACCGTGGCTAATTTTTGCCGGTATTGTGGGCGGTCGGCTAGGTCACGTACTTTTCTACGATCTTCCATACTATCTTGATCATCCTCTGCAGACTTTTGCGATTTGGCAGGGCGGGTCGTCGATTTTTGGCGGACTCATTGCTTGTTTGGCTGTAGGCATGTGGTATTTGCGGAAACGGAAGGTTGACGTGATGCTGTATTCGGATATTTTGGTTTTCGGGTTGCCATTTGGAAAATGGATCGGTCGGATTGGATGCTTTTTAATTCACGATCATCCAGGTACGGCGACAGACTTTATTTTGGGCGTGAAATATCCTGACGGCATCGTGCGGCACGACCATGGTTTGTATTTGTCTTTGAATGCGTTCGTCATGGCGATCGTGTTCTTGATCTTGGCTCGGAAGCCACGTCCGGTCGGAACCTACATTGCAATTTTCTGTATTTGGTATGGGGTCGTGCGTTTCGTTCTCGACTTCTATCGAGCTGTTGATGTGCGGTACTTTGGACTGACGCCGGCTCAGTATTTATGCTTCATTTTATTGTTGATTGGCGTTGGTACAGCGATGTGGACACCGTCGTTCGCGAACGACGGTGTGGATAAGGAAGGGGCTTAAAAAGGGGTAACCGAGTACACTTATGGCTGTAAAGTAATTTAGTATTCGAGTAATCGAGGGGTTTAGGCTCTTGAATACTGTACTTCTAGAATACTCGAATACTTTTACTAAAATTGCGATATGAATGAACAATCTCCCAACTCCAAGGGTTTCTTTGATGGAAATCCTAAAATGCTTTTCGTTTTTGGTCTGGTTACCGGTATTGCGCTCACCCTGGCTATCAATAACTTTTCTGGGATTGCGATTGCTGCACCGTCTAACAATGACGGCAACGATAAAGTCGTTACTCAGCCTACGAACACCGGTACAGGTGCCACAGCACCAAGCGGACAGTTGGCTGCCGCTACCAACGAAGACCACGTACGTGGCGATTTGAAAAAAGCCGATGTCGTGATTATTGAATACTCTGACTTTGAGTGTCCTTTCTGCGGACGTCATCACCCAACCATGTTGCAGGTGATGGAAGAATATGGTGACAAAGTTGCCTGGGTTTACCGTCATTTCCCATTGTCATTCCACCCTCAAGCTGAACCAGCCGCACTTGCAAGTGAGTGTGCCGCTGAACAGGATAAGTTCTGGGAGTATGCCGATGATTTGGTCCTAAACCAAACCACACTTAGCGACAGTTACTACAAGACTTTGGCTGGCGATCTTGGCCTGAACCAAAAGAAGTTTGACGAGTGTCTAGACTCTAAGAAGTACCAAGCCGTAGTTGATTCGCAGACCGCATCCGGTGCCGCCGCTGGCGTAAACGGAACTCCGGCCACGTTTATCAACGGTCAAATGGTTTCCGGAGCTGTGCCATTCGCTTCACTTAAGACGATTATCGATTCCGAGCTCGCGAAGTAAATACTTTAGCCAGTTAGCAAAAACCCTGCTGGGAGGCGGGGTTTTTGCTTTAATTTAGCCAATAAAAGTGGGTTTCTTGCTGCGTTTCTGGGAGGCGGGGGTATGTATGGATACTAAGTCTTTACCTTCATCAACTATGTCACCACTCTTATTCGCAGTACCAGCTTTAGCCATGGTATTCGGCCTTGGCGGCGGCGCTAGCGCAGTTGAGGCCCATGCCCCGTGGAAGCATTTAAGTGATGAGCAGAAAGCAGACCTGCAAACGCTGAAGGAGACTTTCAAGGAGGCACGTGAAGAGCATCGTGCCGCGCGCCCAGTTGTGAGCGCTGAGAATCGAGCGGCTATTACGGCGGCTCTCGAAAGTGGTGACTATCAAGCCTTTGTTGATGCGACCGTTAACGCTCCATTTGCTGATCGCGTCACCGAAGAGAAGTTTGACGCTATCGTAGAAGCTTTGGAGCTACGCGCGGCTGGAGATCGTGAAGGTGCTCGCGAGGTATTGAAGGACGCGGGTATGCACAAGCCCACCAAGATGCGTTCTCATCGCCTAACCCCACCTGTAGAGGTAGAGACAGAGAATGTGGTTGAGTAAATACAGGACATTTAAAAAAGTCACCGCAAGTTGTGGTGACTTTTTTATTTGGTTATTTAAACAGATTATTCCACCAGCGTTTTAATCCCTGACCTAGTTGTTTTTGCTGGTCTCTATTTCGAACATCGATGTCATGCTCGGCAGTATCAACGGTCTGCTCTCTGGCTACCGCCCTTACCCAGCTATCGATGCGCTGCATCTCTTTCTCAATTGTGGGACCCGTATATTCTCCGGAGTGCTTCGTATTGTCTCCGTAAGAAGGTTTTTTCTGATCGAGGTGGAGATTAAAAGTAACTTGATTGTGCTCGCTCTCTACGTAGAGGTGAAACCGGGGATAATACTCGGTTGTTAGTCGAAGTACGAAGCTTTCCTCTCCGCTTTGAGGATCTCTAAAATACGAGTATCCAGCTTTGCGCAGGACCTCGAGGGCGTTCTGAACCTGGGAAACAGGATAGGTTCGCTTCATATAGAGGCATGTTATCACGCTTGCGTAAAATGTGTTTTTACGATATTCTTTTGCGGCGTAAAGTCAATTATTTACGAGCCGTTCACAAGCCCGTGGCCCGAGCGTAGCGAGGGCCAATCCGAGCGGCGTTGCTGAGCCGGTAGCCGACCGAAGGGAGGCTAAGGCGAGCGACGGATTGACGTAAGCAAGGACGATCCCGAAATTCCTGAGGGAGTCGTCCGAGCGAGAGTCAATCCGGCAAGCGAGGAAGAGTCGCATAGTGGCCTAGTGCGCACGCTTGGAAAGCGTGTATACCGAAAGGTATCGAGAGTTCGAATCTCTCCTCTTCCGCCAAAATTGAAAATCGGAATTGGAAGCCGAAATGGGGTCGCGCCGTAGGCGCGACACAAACGCATTCCCGCCAAAAATCCCCGAATCCAAAAGGGTTTTCCACGCTCCGCGTGGCTCAAAAAGTACGGTTCGATCCTTAATTTGAAAGTTCGAACCGACTTTTTTGAACAAATGAAGTTTTTCTTCATTTGTTCCCTCGTTTGCCAATTCCATATTGAATTTCAAAAACGTTTCCGTAAGTTCGAACCGATTATTCGTTTTTTGCTCAAAAGCAGATAATTTCTCTTTGAGAAGCTGTTTTTGATTGACTAGCGAGCTTTTGGCGTCTCGATATTCTTCAAGCGACAAAGCACTTTCGAGATAGGCATTCATCAGCTTCTCAATTTTAGAATCCAAAAGAGAAATATCGGCTTTTGTGTTGTCTGCAAAAAGCGTAGACGATTGGGCTTCTGATTGCCGATCTTTTGTATTTTCAGCAATCATCCATTTTGCCCAATCGTCTGGCAAAGAAACTTTTTTGATTTCTTTTTGAATTTGAGAAGTGATGATTTCCTCGCGGGCATATTTTTGTTCACAAGGATTTTTCCGTTTAGTACATCGCAAATAGTTATGACCTTTTTGTGTTTCGGTAGTGATAAAACATCCACATTCTCCGCAACGGAAAAATCCGCGATATAAATATGGTTTTAGTCCGCGAGATTTCGGCTTAGATTTTCTCATCATCACTTCTTGAACGGAATTAAAAAGTTTCTTTGAAATAATCGGTTCGCGCTTTCCCTCAAAAATCTCTCCGTTATACCTCATTAGCCCCGTGTAGATAGGATTTTTGAGAAGTTTTTGATAATTCGACACCGCAAGTTCCTTTCCGCTTTTTCGTTTCAATCCAAGTCCATTAAATTTGTCACGAAGTTGGCGCAAAGTGAAATTTCCAGTTGCATAGGCCTCAAATGTTTTCTTTATCAAAGGTGCGATATTTTCATCGGGAACAATCATTCTATTTTCGTTTATATATCCAAGCGGAGCCATTTGAGGCCATATTCCTTCCTTCACTTTGTTTCTGTGTCCGCGCTTAATATTTTCCGACAAATTGTCCACATAATACTTGGATTGAGAAAAAGCGATTGAGAGCATGAACTTGCCTTGCGGTGTCGGATCAAACCAAAAAGTTGGGAATTTCATTTCTAAAATTACACCAGTATCAACGAGGTAGATGATTTTTCCTCCATCTACCGAGTTTCTCGCAAGTCTATCGGGATGCCACGCCAAAATACCAGACGCTTCGCCTTTTTCCATACGCTCTATCATTTCGTTAAACACGGGGCGGCCTGGTATTTTGGCGGTCTGCTTTTCGACAAAGACATCAACAACATCAAGCTGTTCTTTCAACGCTAAATCTTTCAATTCCGCTAATTGGTCGCCAATACTGCGGACTTGTCTGTCTTTGTCGTCCGTAGACTTGCGAGTATAAATGAAAAACTTTTTGGTTTGATTATTCATAATTTTGTATTGGCAAACGAGGAGCCACGCGGAGCGTGGAAAAACCTTTTAGATTCGGGAATTCTTGGCGGGAATGCGTTTGTGTGGCGCCCTCGGCGCGACCCCATTTCGGCTTCCAATTCCGATTTTCAATTTTGGCGGTGTTTATTGGACAAAGTTCGAAACTATTTCGAGCAAAATCCAAATGATTAAAACTACTAATACGGACTCGGCAGGGCGAAACAATATGTCTGAGGGAAAGGATTCGTCCTGCCTCGGCTGTTTTCCCGCCCGCAGGAGGGGTCTGGGGAGGAATGCGGGCGGGATTCTGAATTTTCCAAAAACTTTTTCGCGGCCAATTAATTAAGAAAGAATTTAACATGGTTATATTATAGTATAACCGTTGTCCAGAAAAACAACAAGTGATAAGATATATACAAAGAATATGCAGGAAATCTCAAAAAAATTGGGTGAAAACATGAAAAAAGTCCGGGCTAAGAAAAAATTGTCGCAAGGAGCTTTGGCGCGTCTTTTAGAGGTAGATAAGGGCTATATCAGCAATATTGAGAGTGGTAACAAAAACCCGACTCTTGCGACAATTCAGAGATTGGCGGACGCGCTTGGAGTCTCCGCTGATGAATTATTGAAATAAATATGAACAAAGAACTTTCAAGACAAACTGAAAATTTGAAATTTTGCCAAGATTTGGCAATGGACACTTTGAAAATGCTCAGCGACGAGCAACTTGATTTTACTATTGGTAAAAATATGGGAACACTTGGCGAGCAATTTCGTCATATGGCAAGAGTCCGTTTACAATACTCGGAAGCCCTAGAAACGAAAATAGTTTCTCCAACTGAAAAAACTATTGACCCGTCCATTGCCAAATCAAAAGAAAAATTGATTGAGCTTTGGCAAAATGTCAATCAAAAAATTCCGCAAATTCTCGGAAAAATGAGTGCCGAAGAAATAGAAAATATAAAAATTGATTGGAAACATTGGGGCGTTGATTCAATGGATATTTACAGCCACTTACAGGCACTCATTGATCATGAGAATTTGCATAATGGGCAAATCATTGTCTATATCCGAACAATGGATTTAAAATTTCCCGAAAGCTGGAAAGCTTGGGGATTATAAAAATATGAGCGATAGAATTTTAAAACACTTTCTCGAATTTGGTACTTACACCTATCCAGGTTTATACCAAGAAAAACTAAAAAATGATTTGCCCGATGACATTTCGGAAATTGGTCTCTTGGTTCGCAAAAACTTTATCCACCGCACAACTCTCGCCGCCGGGAATGTCGGCACAAATACCGATCTAAAGTTCGGCGATATGACAAAAGTTCCATGGTATCGGCAACCAGAAGACGATATTTTAGTTACTGCCGCCGCTATGCTCGCCGAACTTTACCGTCGCGACAAACGAGGTTTTGTAAATGACCGCGAACCAAAAGACAAATTAGTTTTAACCTGTCGCTTTGTTGCCATCATGATGGCAAGTATTCTAAAGTCAAAAGGTATTCCGGCGCGGGTTCGCTCCGGCAATGCGTCATATTTCGACATGGGCGAGCTTGGAAATGTAAGCACCGACCATTGGATAAATCAGTATTGGAGCGAACAGGAAAATTGTTGGATAACTATTGATGTTGATGGAAGTTTGAGTTTGAAAGATAAATTTGACCCTTACGATATGCCTAATGGAAAGTTCGATTTTCCTGCCGATGCGTGGCTCGACATCCGCGCCGAAAAAACTGACCCACAACATTTCTATAATGCTGGAGGTTATCGCGGCAAGATTGTAGTTGTCTGGTCGCTTTTTTATGATTTTCATTCGTTAATGAATAGTGAGATTATCTATCTCCATGGAACAAAATATGGCGACCCGAAAAAATTTGATAATCTCACTACTGTTGATTTCGAGAAAATCGACGAACTCGCTCGCCTCATGCAGAAGCCAGACGAAAATTTTGACGAATTAGTAAAAATTTGGGAAACTGACAAAGATTTTCGCTTGCTTACTGGTTCATTATTGTAATTGGCCGCGAAAAAGTTTTTGGAAAATTCAGAATCCCGCCCGCATTCCTCCCCAGACCCCTCCTGCGGGCGGGAAAACAG
>Ga0163151_10004267_pt1 | contig 19442 bp, 15 predicted proteins | sample OliLakLV19MP5IB2_FD_145596 | JGI IMG/M metagenome (GOLD analysis project Ga0163151, IMG submission 145596) | Freshwater microbial mat bacterial communities from Lake Vanda, McMurdo Dry Valleys, Antarctica - Oligotrophic Lake LV.19.MP5.IB-2 | ecosystem: Environmental > Aquatic > Freshwater >... | reverse complement strand
TCCATGCTGCGTAAATCGCGTGGAATTGTTGTGGTTGTTACGTTCTTGTTTGGGTTTGGCATAATTAAATATATATTAACTTAGTTTTATTATTTCTTTCTGTGTTTTATTATAATAACCTGCAAGTTCATCAAGGTATTTGCTTTGCGGATAGATTTCTTTAAAAAGTATGTATGCTTCTGTCATACTTTGATAACGTTCTAATTTTATCTTTTTAATTTTCCCTTCTTCCTCTACAAGTTCAGCACTGTTAAGAGCTAAGAGGTAATGCGACTTCACTACCATATATTCCATTTCTTCCCTTTGTTCGATATCGGGCCATGCTTTTATAGCATTCCTAAGGGCCACAATGGCAGCTTTATAATCTTCTATTTTATAATATAGCTTGGCATTGTTATACGATTTGGTTGCCATAATACCACGCAATTTGTCGATGCACTTGTTCGCTTCTTCAACACGCTTACTTTCTGGATAAATATTAATGAAGGATTGAAACTCGTCGATGGCCTTGTAATTGTTCGTGGGGTCAAGTTCCGATCCCTGCGAAGATATATAATGACTGTATGCATACATATAGTAGCACTCTTCCGCATTCTTCGAGCTTGGATAATTCTCGTGATACGATTTGAATAGGTACGAGGCCAAATCGTAATTGCCCATATTGTAATTGCAATAGGCTATGTAATATTGTATCTCTTCTTGTTCCTTTTGCCCGGTAATAAATGCCGACACTTGGTCGAACAAAACCATGGCTTTTTCAAACTCTTTTGCTTTATAGTATTTGTGAGCATACTCCAGCTTTTTTTGCATGTCTGGGTCTTTGCTAATGCGGCTATATTCTGTTTTGCACGATGCAGCCAGCATTAAAAAACATAAAACTAACAAATTAATATTTAGGGACAGCCGTTTCAAAATGAACGGCAAAGATAGTCCAAATAAGGGAAAATTTGTCATAGCGGAGTCCTTTTTTTTGTTTGCAAACACTTGGTTTCTATTTGTTTGATATTTAGGTCTATCTTTGCACCGTTTCCATGATGAATGTAAAAATTAAAAATATAATACTGCTTTTATTTGCTTTGTCATTAGCTGTTTTAAGCAATGCACAAAGCAAAAAGTACAAAAAGACTTACAAAAAACGCAAAGTTGCCCATAAGGTTACACCTCGTACACTGCCCGATACGAATATCGTTGCCAAAAACACTTACAGTATTAAAGATTCAAATACTGCTGACAGCCTTTTTAGTTTTGCAAAAAGCCATTTAGGAATTCGTTATTGCTATGGTGGAGTTGATGCACGGGGATTTGATTGCTCAGGTTTTGTGCTGTATTGTTTTAAACATTTCGGCTACAAGTTGCCACACGAAGCTGGCCAACAAATGAAAGTGAGCAATCCGCAAACCGAGCAAACTGCTAAAAAAGGTGATATTATTTTCTTTGGATATTATAATAAGAAAACGCGAAGTTATTATATAAGTCATAGCGGAATTGTAGCTTCGACAGATGGCGGAAAAATTTGGTTTATTCATTCGGCAAGCCATGCCGGAATTAGATTAGATTGTTTGGACCAAGGTTGGTACCGACAAAGATTTGCAGGCATTGGTAGGGTGATAGAGCCTAAGGTTATTGCCACGCCAAAAACGGAAACTGAAGTACCATTCCCAACAAATTAATAGTGCGTACATGTGAAGTTCAGACGATTGAGTTCAAATTGCAACTTAACATAATATAAATTATGAACAGTTCCGCATATTTAATCTGAAATCTAAAATGTTGAAAAAAGTGCTTGTATTATTTAAATATATTGCTCATATTTGAAGTGAAATCTATGCGTAAAATAATTATAGCCATTGATGGTTTTTCAAGTTGCGGCAAAAGCACCATGGCCAAAGACTTGGCTAAGAAACTTGATTACAGATATGTTGATTCTGGTGCTATGTACCGAGCTGTTACTTTTTACTTTATGAGCAAACATTTGGATTATACCCAACATTCAATTGTTTTATCAGAGCTTCCCAATATTCACATAGAATTCCACTTGAACACTGAAACCAAAAACAGCGATACTTATTTGAATGGTGAAAATGTGGAAGAGAAAATCAGAGGTATGAATGTGTCGATGCATGTTAGTAATGTGAGCACCATCAAAGAAGTTCGCCATGCCATGGTAGCATTGCAAAAACAAATGAGTAGGTCGAAAGCAATTGTGATGGATGGCCGTGATATAGGTACTGCGGTATTTCCAAATGCAGAACTTAAAATATTTGTGACAGCAAATCCAGAAACACGAGCACAGCGTCGCTACAAGGAATTGCAAGTAAAAGGCGAAGACGTAACCATGGAAGAAGTAAAACAAAATCTGGCCGAACGTGACCATATTGATTCTACACGCAAAGAAAGTCCACTGCAACAAGCCGAGGACGCCATAGTATTAGACAATTCCCATTTGTCCAAAGAGCAGCAGATGGAATTTGTATACAATTTGGTAATGGAAAAAAAATTGATGGAAGATATACAATTACATCAATTGCATTTTTCGCAGGGAGAACGTGATTTGGTGTGAAAATAAATTCTATTAACCCAACAAAATTTATAATTCAAAATAACACTATCCGTATCTTCGCAGCCTTTTATTAATTATATGCTGCATTTAGCCAACAGACTCAACCGTTTTAACGAATCACAAACCATAGGCATGGCCAAATTAGGCCGCGAGCTTGCTGCCAAAGGCCATGATGTGATCAATCTCAGTTTTGGTGAGCCTGATTTTGAAACCCCTCAACATATAAAAGACGCTGCAAAAACTGCTATAGACGAAGGCTATACTTTTTATACACCCGTGGCAGGCTATCTAGAACTTAGGCAAGCTATTTCAGACAAATTTGACCGTGAGAATAACCTGAAATATGCTACCGATCAAATAGTAGTGAGCGTGGGTGCCAAGCACAGTATTATGAATGTGGTGCTTTGCACAGTGAATCCTGGCGATGAAGTAATTATTCCCAATCCCTATTGGGTAAGTTACGGTGCTATGGTGAGGTTGGCGGAAGGAACCCCTATTCATATTCATACTACAGTTGACAATGATTTTAAAATTACGCCCGAACAATTAGAAGCAGCAATCACACCGCGTACAAGTCTTTTTATGTTCTCGTCGCCCTGCAATCCTACAGGAAGTTTATATAGCAAAAATGAGTTAGCTGCATTGGCCGAAGTATTTGCACGGTATCCCGATATTTATATTATATCGGATGAAATATATGAGCATATCAATTTTGTGGGCAAGCACGAAAGTATCGCTCAATTTGAGTCTATTGCTGAACGGGTAATTACGGTAAACGGGGTTTCCAAGGGATTTGCCATGACAGGTTGGCGTATAGGTTATATCGGAGCTAGTAAAATTGTGGCCCAAAGTTGCGAAAAAATGCAAGGGCAATTTACCAGCGGAGCCTGTTCTATCGCCCAACGTGCAGCAATTGCCGCTCTCAATAGCAATTTACAACCTACCTGGGATATGCGAGATGCTTTTCTTCGTAGACGTAATTTGGTATTGGAAATGATGAAGGAAATTCCTGGCGTGAAAACAAATATACCCGGAGGTGCCTTTTATGTGTTCCCTGATGTTAGTGCATTTTTCGGTAAAACAGATGGTAGCAATCTTATAAGCAATAGCGAAGATCTTTGCATGTATTTGCTTAATACCGAATATGTGAGTTTAGTTTCAGGCGATGCTTTTGGCGATGCGAATTGTTTAAGATTTAGTTATGCCGCCGCCGATGAGAAACTTATTGAAGCGGTAAACCGTATCAAAACAGCATTATCGAAATTGCACTAAACATCAGGAATGGAAATCCAAAAAATATTTAAAGACTTCAACAATCTAAAAGCCCTGATTGTGGGCGATGTAATGATTGACGCCTATTACTTGGGCAAGGTCGATAGAATCTCTCCCGAGGCACCTGTGCCAGTGGTGGCACTTACAAAAAAAGAAAATCGAATGGGGGGAGCAGCTAATGTAGCACTCAATATAAAATCGTTGGGGGCCTCTCCCCTGCTCTGCTCTGTTATAGGTAATGATGCCGATGCTCAGATTTTTAAACATTTACTAAATGAAAATGGTCTCGATGACAGTGGCATAGTTTCATCTACCGAGCGTCAAACAACCGTTAAGACTAGAGTTATTGGAAATAACCACCAAATGCTGCGGATAGACCAGGAAATAACTGACCTGTTGAACCCCGAAGAAGAAGACCAATTACTTGAAAAGGTAGCCAATTTATTACCTCAGGCCGATGTCCTTATTTTTTCTGACTACGACAAAGGGGTTCTTACCCCAAAAGTAATCGAGCAAATTATAGCTCTTTGCAAACAGCAGAATATACCCACGGTTGCCGATCCCAAAAAAAGAAACTTCCTTGCTTACAATGGAGTATCACTGTTCAAACCTAACTTGAAAGAACTGGCAGATGGGCTTAAAACTATGCCCATTAAACCTGAGAGTGACACTATTTCGAATGCTATTATACAATTACAACAGCAAATGCCGCATCAGATTTCTATGATTACGCTTAGCGAGCATGGTGTATATTATAGTGTGAATGATCAAAAGTCTATTATTCCAGCACATCTGCGAACCATTGCCGATGTTTCGGGTGCCGGAGATACTGTAATAAGTGTTGCTTCACTATGTTTAGCTTTGAACCTGCCTGCTGAGCGTATAGTTCAGTTATCGAATCTTGCAGGAGGCTTGGTTTGCGAATACTTGGGTGTAGTACCCATTAAAAAAGAACAATTGTTGGAAGAAGCAATTCAACATCATTTATAAATATTATAAAATTTTCTTTACCACTGCGAATACGAACCCAATAAAAAAATTAACTCTTATGAGTAAAAAAATCATCATCCTAGCTCTCTTTATTTCTGGTTCAATAAACCTACATGCCCAGGACCAAATTACCGTACAGGCTTCTAAACGTGCCATTGGCCGATTTTATTCTGGTATATTCAAATCAATTGCAGGTAAGACTTATAATGCGATTAGTCAGAATAAAATTACTATGTATAAAGACGATAAATTGCAAAAAACATATACGCCTGACGAATTAAAAAAAGTGGGGCAGTACAACATAAAAGTAACAAAGGACGTATACTTCGAAAAAGAAAAAAAATACAAAACCTGCGATACTACCGAGATGGTCACCTTTGAATCGGCTTGGCTATGGGGATTTAAAAAAGTGAACCCTACTTTATATGCTTGGTATTTCAAGCGACCTAAGGATGGCGAAGATAAAATGCAGCTTTGGGGATATATTAATGGAGGTCAGTTCAATGCTTTACTAAGTGAGTTTGAGTGGAAAATGATAGACGATTTTACCACCGGCAACAAAGAGGTAGTAACTATTAATACCATGTTTACTAACCGCTGGCAAAAGTATAAAGCATTCGGGCCTGAACTCTACAATGCAGCTATATCAGATCGTGTAGCCGTTTGGGAAAATTATGAATTTGCAAATAAGATGTTAGGGAATGATGTCAAATTGCGTTTTCAAATGAATAGGACTATTCGCATCAAGCAAGATCCGAATATACCTGACCTCGATTACGACTCCGTGTATCAAATTCCCTTTTTAACAGATTCATTAATGGGTTTTGGATTTATTATTAAAATAGTGAACGACCCCAATACTGGAAACGTTGGAACGGCGTTATTCGCAATGAGTTCGCTATTTGACCCTACTGGAATGGGTGGTGAAGTGGCCTTTGTAGACGAAATGTTTTGGATTAAAAAAGAAGATTTGGAAAAAATATTGAAGCCTAACGATTGGAAATTTATTAATGAAATAATATACTTGGCTTTTTCTGAACGGCTTAATTGTGAGTGTTTCTTTTAATGGCCGAAATAGGTGAAGATATTGAACTTGCAGCCGAGATACTAAGAAATGGCGGTGTGGTAGCTATTCCCACCGAAACTGTTTATGGACTAGCAGCCAATGGGTTAAATCCAAATGCAGTTGCTAAAATATATGAAATAAAACAGCGGCCAAGCTTCAATCCTTTAATTCTGCATCTATCAAATATTGATCAAATGCAAAAATTCGCCAAGGATATACCTGCTATGGCAGAAATTTTGGCACATAAATTTTGGCCTGGCCCACTTACCTTGGTTTTAAAAAAACAATCAATTGTCCCCGATCTCACCACGGCTGGCCACCCCTCGGTGGCTTTGCGTATGCCACTTCATCCCATTACACTAAACTTACTTAAGTTGCTGGATTTTCCATTGGCAGCCCCCAGTGCCAATCCATTTGGGTACATAAGCCCCACCACTGCACAGCATGTTCAGGAGAATTTAGGAGATAAAATTAGTTATATATTAGACGGGGGGGCATGTAAGGTTGGGCTCGAATCCACAATTGTTTCATTGTTGAATCCCGAAGCTCAAATACTCAGATTTGGAGCTATTACGCAAGAGCAAATTTTGGAAATTACTGGTAAAATTAAGGTTCCGACAATTGCGTCATTTGCCGACATCGTTGCACCTGGAATGCTTAAGAGTCATTATGCACCCAAAACACCATTGATTTTTGGTGAAATAACCGAAGAATCTGGTGTAAGAAATTCCGCAAGTAATGTTTTGCTTAATTACCAAAAATATAAAATATTTGCACCTGAGGCAACGCAATTTATCCTTACCCAATCGGGAGATATGGAAGAGGCTGCAAAGAACCTTTTTGAGATGCTCAGAAAAATAGACAGTATGGGAGTGGATAAAATATTTGCAGAACCTGTTCCTCCCTTTGGCATAGGATTAGCAATCAACGACAGACTAAATAGGGCTTCCATAAATGTTGACAACGAAAATAAATTTGGAAATTAAACCAACCATCACCTAGTTTTGTAAAATTAACCAAATAGTACATGAAACAAATTCTACTTATTATTATTATTGCGTTTAACTTTCAGTATGCTATTGCATCTGTTAAACCTATACCGTATCCGGTAGATGTAACACAGCCTACCGATGTCTTTGGGGAACCTAATTTTAAAATGAATTATTACCCCAACCCTGTTGGCAAGAATATCAATATTGAGATTAACTTCGACAAAGTTGGTACCTCTCAAGTTGAGATTCATTTTAGAAACCTCATTGGCAAAGAAATGATTAGTGCCTTTATTACTGAAACAAATAATATCAATCCCAAATTTGAAATAGATCTTTCTGATTTACCTTCAGGAATTTACCTCATGGAAATCGTTACCTTCAACAATGGTAATGCTGCTAAAATAACAAAACGTATAACCAAAATCTAATTTACCCATCATAAAAAAAAGCCCAGTAGGATAATTCCTATCGGGCTTTTTTGTGCAATCTATTTTTGTAAGAGCTCGCCCTAGTTTATTTTAACCCAATCCATCTGCATTCATAATTTTTCGCTAATTCTATATCTGTTTTAGCATTAAAAAATCCATACACTGCCGAACCACTCCCTGTCATCGAGGCATACAAAGCCCCACATTCATAAAGTTTATTTTTAAAATTAGCTATTTCGGGGAATTTATTAAAAGCATATAGTTCAAAATCATTTGAGATACTGTCTTTCCACGCTCCAATAGGGGCATCTATCAGTTCGACTAAAGAGCTTTGAGATAACTCAGATGGTTTCATATTTTGATAAGCCTGTACTGTAGAAATATGATACGGAGGGCAAACAACATATATATACTTGCTAGGCCATTCAAAGTTTATCAAAGATAACTTATCACCTATGCCTTGCACATAGGCTGGTTTGCTATGGATAAAGAAACTACAATCGGCACCAAGTTGCGAAGCATAATTTAATAATTGTGTTTCGCTTAAGTTAATACCACAAAGTTCATTTAAAGTTTTTAAGGCATAAGAACCATCGGCCGAGCCACCACCCATTCCTGCCCCCATAGGTATTTGTTTGAGTAAATTAACTACGATAGCAGGCAAACTAAAATCCCTATTCAGGGCATTATAGGCTTTTGATATCAAGTTGTCCTTCTGCCCACCACGAATTTCAAGCCCATAGTTTTTCCAAGTTATTTTATCGAGATTGTTTGTGTTTGATTTTACTATTTCCAGTACATCGCACCAAGGTATAGGCAAGAATATGCTTTCTATATCATGATACCCATCTGGCCGCTTACGAAGCACCCTCAAACCTAAATTTATTTTTGCATTGGGGAAACAAAGCATCTTTAATAGGATATTGCTCCCTGAGGGCTGTTAATTTTTCCATATATCCAGATGCCTTTACTCTTTCTATTATTATGATATATTACGCAAAAATCAGTTAGCGGATTCTTTTCTTTAAAACCTTTTGGATAATTTTTAATAGCTTCCTTTACCATCTCTGAATTGCCCAATAATCCAAAGCAAATCGGCACTGCGTATGATTTCTTTACATAATTTGCTCGTGTATCTTTATAATAATTTCGTACTTGTTCTGTTTCGTTTTTAAACCCAAAATCTAACATCAAATTCTCTTTGCACTCTTCTTTTGGATTAACTTCAAACAATACATCAATTGGGCTTTTGGGATATAATAACCGAACCATAAAGTCAGCACGTGTTTTAGCTTCTTTGTTATCGAGGGTGGTAAACTCTTGTAGGCAAGTTAATTCATCGCCAAAATATTTGACCATAGCACCATTCATTAAACCTATGTATGAACTCTCAACCAATGAAAAGGCTTGTTCTTCTAGCTTCTTGGGCTCCATGAATAAATTGCTCGCCATCAAATCAAATTCTTTTTGGAACGATTTAAATGTATTCGAAATAAAATAATGAAGGGGCTCGTTCTGTTTTAAATTGTCACTGTAATAAGGATAGGGATACATCTCTACAATCATACTGCAAATGTAGTTTAACCACAGGCAATCGGCAAAGTAATCAGATTATATATTTCCAGTATACAGGTCACCTCTCCCCTTTTTGTTTGCCCCATGTTGATTATAATATAGATAAGCCTGCAATATATTCTCGAATTTTGCGTTTAATAATATTATATTGAAACGACTCAAAAAAATACTGTGGATTATCCTAATTGTTATTCTTTTCTTACCCCTAGTAGGTTATGGATTGGCTTGGTATTTCGCCAAAGACTTAAAAGAATATGCCATAGAGCAGATTAATAATAGAATTGATGCTAAATTAGAAGTAGGCACAATTGATATTTCTATGTTCAAGCAATTCCCACAGATTGGTTTGCATCTGCAGCAGGTTCGTATTATAAATAAACCGGGATTACCTGTTGGTAATTTATTGAGCGTTAATGATGCTTATATCAATTTTAATTTGTGGGATGTAATTACCAAAAATTACCAAATATCCAATATAGTTTTAGATAGCGGAAGCATTGATGGTATTGTAGATGCCCAGGGGAATTACAATTATGATATTGTGAAAGCCGATAGCAGTGCACAGGATAGTAAGTTTTGGCTAAAGCTAAACTATATAGAGCTTAAAAACATTTACTACAGGCATACACAAAACCAATTGGTTACAGCATTTCATATCAATAATTTAAAGGCGTCAGGCACTATCAAAAACAATAATATTATTTTTGAGCAACGAAGTGAAATAGACCAATTGGAGATAATTAACAATACGACGATTATTTGCAAGAATAGACCACTTAACAGCTATTTGAATTGCAGTGTGAGTTTGGACAAAGAATTATTTACAATACAAAAAAGTACTTTGGTATCAGGCGAATTAAAAACAGAGCTTAAAGGGACGCTATTTTATGGCACCGAATCCACCATTGATATGGCAGTTAAAGGGCAAGAAATGAAAATCACTTCTTTGGCCTCCTTGCTGGGGCTTTCCATCAATTCAGCGAATTATAAAAGCGACGGTGATATATATATAGATTGTAAACTTAGTGGAAGAACCGATAAGAACAACTCACCCCAACTTAAGTTAAACTTTGGCATAAAGAACGGTACATTATATAAAGCTGAACACAAGTTAAAAAATATCAACTTAAAAGGTGAGTATATGATAGAAAAAAATAAGGATGCGGAAAGCGGGATACTTATGATCCCTGCCCTTAGTGCGACGATGAACCAAAGTAGAATCAATGGGAACTTATATTTGAAAGGAATTACCAATCCCAGTATCGTTGCAAAACTCAATGCCCAAATAGATGCTGCGGATTTGCAGTTTTTGCTTACTGAAAAAAGTAAAATTTCTGGTAAATTGGATGCCAATATCAGTATTGTGTATCATGCTGCCAATAACAAAAAAGAGAAAGCCGAAAATATAAAAGCCGAAGGACAAATCACTTTTAAAGACCTGTGCTATAATATGCCTGGCCACGACTTTAGAGCATTAAAGGGCGTACTTACCTTCAATAAAAACAATATAGAACTAAATAAGTTTACAGGGTATTATAATGAAAGCGATTTCGATGCAAAAGGCAAATTGGGGAATTGGTATGGTTATATATTCAACAATGGGATATTGGATTTGAATACGGTACTTTCATCGCAGCATTTTATATATAAAAGTGCCCTCACCAGTGACTCGTTATCCAGTGCATTTGCCTTGCCGCCGAGAGTTTCAGCTAAAATAAAATTCGATTGCGAACAGTTCGATTTCAACAAACTGGTATTTAAAAATGCTACCGCATCTGCCCAAATGGGTGAGGAATATATAGCGGTAAAAAATCTTAAAGCGAATGCTTTCGGAGGTAATATAGCTTTCGAGTCTTTGGATTTTAGAAAAATAGAAACAGGTTTTTTATTAGATACCAAAGGCAATATATATAATATATCGATGAGTGAGTTTTTTAAAGACTTCAACAACTTCGATCAAACGGTTTTATCTCACAAACAAATTGGCGGAAAAGCCACCATCAAAGGATTACAGGCCTTTATATATTATGATGATAAACTAAATGTACTTACCACAAAAATGAAAACCGAAGGCCATTTACTGATAGAAAATGGTGAATTGAACAACTTTGAGCCCGTACTTAAAATGGCTAAGTTTATCGACGTGGCCGAGCTACGTAATTTAAAGTTTAGTAAACTGGAGAATGACCTATTTATATATAATGGTGTAATACATATACCGCAAATGAATATACAAAGCAATGCGATTAACCTTAGCGTAAGTGGCGAGCACGATTTTAATAATAACCTCGATTATTATATAAAAATAAAACTGAACGAAGTGCTATTCAAGAAACGAGCAAAAACAAGTAGCGACGAGTTTGGAGAGCTCATAGACGAAGGCCGCCGCGGCATCTATCTTTTTTTACACATGACAGGTATTGCCCCCGATGTGAAGTTCAGTTATGATAAAAAAGGATTCAAAAAAGAAGCGACCAAAAACATCAAAGAAGAAAAAGCAAAGGTGAAAGAACTGTTTAAAAAGGAGTTTAAAGAAGTGAACGATGATAAGCTAAACCCCAAGAAAGACAAACCTAAGGAACCTGCGAAAGAAGATGTGATTGATTGGGATGGTTAATATTGGATAATGCGTGCAATAGCGGGTTAATGATTGTCGTCGTACCTAACCCTTTTCGTTTCTTAATTATGGAGATTGGTATCGCCTCTCGCTGAAGGAGTGAGATAAGAGAAAGAGGTGTATGTTCGTAATTCTTAATTTGTCAATCGCAATTATTTATTAAGTTTGCAGCTTAGTAACTATCTTGAAATCTTCCTTATACATATTCATTATATTATATTCAGTAGCCAAACTGCATGCTGCCCCTTGCCCCTATCCTACTGATACTGCCAAAAGTTTCACCTTTGCTGTATCGCCCGTGCAGCTTGCCGTACAACCTTTAATGGAGACTAGCCTGAGTGATGCAGTGCAAATCCGCTTGGGCAAAGAATTATATGCCATGCACCACGATAGTGTCGAGCATAAAGTATTGCCTGTGTATATGAACGGTTTCATGCAAACAGTGCAGTATGCTTATGCCCAGCATCGCCCGCTTGTACTTTCGCCCGACCATGTGTGGTTGCTTATATGCCAAGGGGTTTCTATCCATATCAATGAACATTTTAAAACACTAGATAAGCAGGTATTTAAAACCGAGAGGCCGAAGATTATCACCGTGAGATATGATAGTCTTATAACTGGCGAAGCCCTCTATTGGGATAGTGTAGTAACCGCTCTAGCCGATAGTGTGCAACAATATATAAAACCCGAAATATATGAATTAATGATGCCCGCCTTTAGTACTACTGGGCCAAACGAGCGAATAGCCTATACCACCACCTTGCTAGAGGCAACGCAAAAAGCATTTGCCTATGCTGCTGTTAGTGGTTGTGGTATTCCCAATATAACCTTAACGGGTAGCGTACAAGATTGGGAAAAGATATATAAAAATGTAGATATCTTTAACAGGTACGGCCTCCGGCATTGGACTGCTAATTTGAAGCCTATATTAAAACAGTTTCTGCAGGCTAGGCAGGGAAAAGTAGATATTAGATTTTGGAACAATTTATATAAAGAATCATCGTACTATGGTGTGTTTAATATATCAGGCTGGGTGCTGAAATTTTTCCCCTATACCAAGGATTATTATATAGATACGGCAAAAAAAGAAGACGAAGCCAACGAAACCTTTCGTTATGTGCCTAACATTTATATGGATGGCGAAGACTACCGCATGAGCAAGTTCAATACCCGAAGTTTCCCAGGTGGCTATGCAAAGGTTAATATAGAATGGATGAATTATTTTCAGTTCGAACAGAAAACCATGGAAATATATGCGGGCTTTATGGCTATTGAACAAAACAAGCAAACTATGGCGTTGAGTCCTTATATAGCTTGGGCTGTTTGCAGAAAGGACGCACCGCCTGCCACAGATGATTTATATAGAATTGGCAATGAAAACGAAATGCCCCATGAGCCCGAGTTATGGGTTTCCGACCTTGTTACGCAAGCCCCTTTCCCACCCATTTATGCCCCCCATATAAATACTGATAGTGCACAGGGAATGACCGCACTGGCAAGGTATCTAAAAAAACAAATAGCTGACGCATTGGGTAAGAAAGTAGCACAAGTTAAACAATTGAATTTACAATTTATTGTTACTTGGGAAGGAAGTGTAACCAATGTGCAAACTAGCAATAAAGCCCTAGATGCAAATGATTTGGATCGAATACAACTTCTTTTGCAAAACCTACCAAAGCCGTGGCAGGCTGCACAAATATATAATAAAGAAGATGCCGATAAGTTATATAAAGTAAACTATAAGGTTAATATGGTAGTGAAGTTTTGATTAATTAAGTTGTTAGCGAAATATCGCGTATGCGTCACCCTGTCCCCAATCTTATTTGGGATGCTCAGGGACTCTTGTATATTACGGTATTCAGAAAGCAGATACCGAAATATTCACCGTGGCGAACCGCAAGACGCTTCGCGGGGCTAACCTCATTCGGCTACAAAGTGATACAACAATTGATAAACGTGTCAACACAAATCCCTACATTTGTCAAAACAATCCACAACAATATTTGTTAATTTTTTTTGAGAATTTATGTTTCATAAAAAGCAAAATAAAAATACGGAACCTCCCAAAGACCTAGGTTTTGGGACCCAAGTGCAAAGCGGGCAAGGGCGATTAATCAATAACGATGGCTCGTTCAATGTGCAACGCAAAGGCTTGAATCTTTTGGAACGTCTCAGCTTTTACCACCAACTTATAGCCATGCCGTGGTGGAAGTTTAATATGCTAGTATTCTTAGTGTACTTTGTGGCGAATCTTTTATTTGCAAGTATTTATTGTATTATAGGTTTGGAACATTTGGGTGGCATTAGTCCTGATGCAGCAATTTGGGATAAGTTTTGGGAAGCCTTCTTCTTCTCAGCACAAACACTTACAACAGTAGGTTATGGAAGGGTGAACCCAGTAGGTGTTATAGCATCAACTGTATCGGCTATCGAATCGTTGTCGGGCTTATTGGGATTTGCATTAGCTACCGGACTTATATATGGTCGTTTTGCAAGGCCCGTGGCTAATATACTTTTTTCCAAAACAAGTATTATAGCTCCGTACAGAGATATAAACGCATGGATGTTCCGCATGACCAATGCCCGAGACAACCAATTGATAGAAGTAGAAGTGCAAGTAAATATTACTTATATAAAAACCATACACGGCAAGCCTGTTCGTCAATACACAGCTTTAGATTTGGAACGAAATAAAGTAACTATGTTCCCAACCACTTGGACCATCGTTCACCCTTTAACCGATAAAAGTCCATTATATAATGTCAGTTTGGATGAATTAAAAGATATGCAAGTAGAGTTTATGGTGATGGTTAAAGCCTTCGACGAGGCTTTCTCCACCAATGTGCATTCTCGCTATTCTTATATCACTGATGAAGTAGCCTATGGTGAAAAGTTTGTGAACATACACGAAACTTCCCACGACGGCAAAACCTTAATCCGCCTCGATAGACTAGACCTGCGTGAGCCCGCACAATTACACCGAAACTCAATATATAATAGTCCAAAAGAAAGGGACTAATCCCCCCGCATCCCTATAATTATCGGGATTAAGCTGGGCTTTCGGGATGTAGTTCGGCATTACCATTCTAAAAACTAAATCCGCCACAGGTGGAGAACTATTTTATACCGAAACTCAATATATAATAGTCCAAAAAAAGGGGGACTAAACATATTGTAGTTCGGCATTACCATTCTAAAAACTAAAATATTTATCACCAAATGAATTTTATTTAGCTAAATTTGCAAAACAAAAGTTGCATTTGTAACTTGAATACAACTAACTATAATACAGCATTTTTTGCAATCAGTTCATTGATTTTACTGCAAGGCTTTTTAGCCTATTTGCTCGATATCCGTGCAGAAGGTTTTGCTAACTCTAAATTAAAAGGAGAATCATCGCTTATATTCAACTGAAAAATGAAAATAATTACACGCTATACTATCATTTTTATTCAAAATAGGCAATTATTCCTGTTGGACGAGTTGTTGAGCAGACCCTAATTATATTATATTTTGGAAGGATTTGCCCACGGTTTGGCGTTGTCGCCAATCGAAAAACATTTATGCTTTGCCATTTTGTCTACCAAACAAAATCCTCCAATCTACTGTTATTATTAAACACCTTAATTTATGTGGCCAAAAAGTCGTATAATCGTTTTTAAGGTTTAAATTTGCAAATGACGCCACAACAATTCACCTAATATATGAATCTACAAGATATTAAAAACCGTTTCGAGATAGTGGGCAATGCACCCATATTAAATATAGCCCTCGAAACTGCTATAAAAGTAGCCCCCACCGAAATGACCGTATTAATCAATGGTGAGAGTGGCGTAGGTAAAGAAAACTTTAGCAAAATAATTCATACTTTAAGCAACCGTAAACATGGCCCTTTCATAGCGGTAAACTGCGGAGCAATTCCAGAAGGAACCATAGATAGCGAATTGTTCGGTCACGAAAAAGGTGCTTATACTGGAGCACACGAATTACGCAAAGGATACTTTGAAACCGTGAACGGAGGAACCATATTTTTGGACGAGATAGGTGAATTGCCATTAGAAACCCAGGCCCGTTTATTAAGGGTTCTTGAGTCGGGCGAGTTTATAAAAGTTGGCAGCAGCAAATCGCAGAAAACTGATGTGAGAGTAGTAGCAGCAACAAACCGGGACCTTTTAGAACTTACGCAACAAGGCAAATTTAGAGAAGACCTTTATTATAGACTAAATACGGTGCCCATTAAAGTGCCACCCTTGCGAGAGCGTGGAGAGGATGTGGTATTGTTGTTCCGCAAATTTGCCCAAGGTTTTGCTGAAAAATATAAAACCCAAGCCGCCACTGTGCAGCCCGATGCAGCTCAATTATTAATTAACTATCGTTGGCCGGGCAATATCAGGCAGCTCAAAAACATCACTGAACAATTATCGGTTTTAGAAAATGAAAAGAGCATCAACGCCGAACTATTATATAGTTACCTACCGAAAGAAAACCCGCAGACCCCTGCCCTATTTAATGGCAATAACAATGAGCACGGGCTTAGCGAACGTGATATATTTTACAAAGTATTATATGATTTGAGACGCGATATGAACGACTTAAAACAAGTGGTTTATGGCATGATTCAAAACCCAAGTGAAGCTGCTTCTATGGTACAAAGTGATAAAGTGCAAAGCCTCATGAAAATTCCCCGCGAAGAAGATACTATGCAGATGATGCAACCTTATGTTGCACCTCAGCAAGTATATAGTAAACAACAACCCGTTATTATATCTCAACCTGATACACAAGTGGTTGACGTGGGCGAAAGCCCTGCCAATGAAGTATTATCATTAGAGAAAAGAGAATTAGAATTCATCAAGAAAGCTCTCGAAAAATATAAAAACAAACGACGAGCAGCTGCCCGCGAATTGGGTATCTCCGAAAGGACTTTATATAGAAAAATTAAGCAGTATGATTTAGATAAGTAATATATTGCAAGTGGCTGTGTGTCCCCAACAACTGCAACAGAGATTTTTTTATTGTTTAATCGGTTTAGCAACGGTTGTGACGCCTTTCACATTCTTTGCTTTTATTATATAAATGCCAGCAGGTAGTTCTGAAATATTCATGTTTTCAGTTTTCTTCGAAATTAATAGTAGCTGACCAATAGTTTTATAGAATTCAATGAACTTAAGTCTCCCAAACTTTTGTCAATTGTAATACTAGTAACATTAAAGGCAGGATTGGGAAAAACAGTGATAGCAGTTTTCTCAGTACTTAATTCATTTTGGTAAATAAAAACACTTTTGCTTCCTTTTTGTGTAAAAAGGAAGCCCCGATAGTTATCGGAGTTCGCGGCGAGCGATACTACAATAAAATAAAGTGTCCGTTATAATTTGGCTTTTCTTATTTGAATTATGAAAGAGGTCTATTGAGTGCCGGTATAATATTCAAAAACAGCCTCTAGTCAATGAGAACTTTCTTAAAAGTTTTGCTCAAAAAAAAGCCCATTCCGATAAATCGGAACAGGCTTTTCAACTTAATTGAACACAAACGCTATTAATTTTTTATAAAGCTCGCATTAAAGTTTTCGCCGCCGCTTATCGCTCTAATATAATATATACCAGATTGCATATTGCTTGTGGCTATTTGGTTTTGGTTACTTGCTGTTTGGTTATATACCATGCGGCCAGTTGCATCATAGATAGTAATATAACTACTTCCCTGTGGCAAGGCTATATTCAATATATCATTGGCAGGATTTGGATACACACTAATATTGGTGGCATTATTATTATTATAAAATGCTTGGGCTATACCGGTAGTAGTTTTGTAACAACCTGAACCCCAAAGAACTTGTCCGCGAATTTCGCCTCCTGCATTTGCAGTTGTATGTGCATTGATGTATACGCTGTCGTGCCAGAAAAGCATTGCTTCGGCCATCCCAAATGGATTGCTCGAAGCATTGTTTTCCCAGTGTCCCCAAACGGTTCCACCTTTGCCATTCTTCATTAACCAGCCTGCGAGGTCAAGTATTACGCCACCCGATCCACCTTTAGGACCTTTGTGAAAATGGATTGCAGTTGGTGCTTCGGTCATATTATCCATTACTACCAATACTTCTGCATTAAGCCCCATAGCATCGATGCTCACATAGCCACTGCCTGTTCCTGTGGCACCAGTCACATTGTTTTGTGCACCATCCATCCATATAGTAAAGCCTTCGCGAGCAAGTCTCATTACTTGGCCACGTATTTCGCCTCCTGCATTATTGCTGGTATGAATGTTTACATAAATATTGTTGGTAACCATTGCTCCGATGAATAAAGGGTTTAATGAAGCACCTGTAATCATTCCTTTTATATGATTCCCCATAACTCCACCATCTAAATCGACAGCTACTGCACCACTTTGACCTGCAGCACCATAATGGAAATGTATGGAAGCAATGGTATCGCTTAACCCGTCTACCACTATATCGTACCATGCGGTATCGGCAGCTAGGTTCATTTGTATGCTTGCCACACCTTTGGCATTGGTTGTAATTCCTGCTTGTTTTCCATCAATCCAGCTATAAGCCATAATTCTGCGTGGAGGCATCAATTGTCCGCGTATTTCGCCTCCTGCATTTGAGGCATTGTGTACATTTACGTAAATGTCGCCTTTCATCAAGTTCTTTAGTAGTGTTGAGTCTACAGCAATCCAACCCCCAATTACTTTGCCTTTTACATCGTTACCAAGATCAACTGCTACCCCACCCGATTGACCCATTGCACCATTGTGCAAATGGATTCCTGTGATAGTATCGGTTAAATCTTGAACTACAATTTGGTACCACATACGTTTGCGGTCGGCACTTAAATTAAATACACCCAAGCCGTATGCTTTGCTAGTAGTTGCTGCTTGCACATTATCAAGTTGTGCCACAAAGCTCCAGTCGGTGCTAACCATTAATTGTCCACGAATCTCTCCATTTGGATTTGCAGCAGTATGTATGTTTACATATAATTGGTTGCTCAAAAGTTTTGCTATCCACTGTTTGGTAAGTGTAGCCCCTGTAAAGGTAGCTGATAGATGATTGCCCGATACATACGCAGATAGGTCGTTAACCACATTGCCGCTTTGGCCTGGCATACCTTCGTGTGTGTGGATACCTGTTAGTGTCCCACTCAGTCCGTTCCAACTAATGTTGATACAGGCTGTGTCCAACCCACGGCTTAGCATTACTGTGGCTACACCGCTTGCTTTGGTGTTGACACCATTTTGCATGCCATCGATACGTGCAGTGACCAACATGCGGCCACTTAATTGTGCTGATGCGGCAAAAGAAAAAATTGCAAGGGCAGCACTTAGAATTGTTTTTGTAAATAGTTTCATTGTGTTTTTTGATTATGTTAATTTAAAGTTAAAGTTAAAAGGATAAACGAAGGTTTTTCGATTATGGTTTTAGTTGCTGAAAAAATATTTCATATTGTTTCTTTAATCACTGTATAAAGAAGGATTCTTCTAGCTGTGGTCTTTGTTGGGGTCTCTCACTGTCAAAAGAATCAAGCCAATTAAAATAAGAAAGGGGCTGCTATATTTTCCATTGAATGGATCGGGCCAGTATGTTATTGCGGAAGAATATCCGTCTAAAAACAACAATATGCCAACAATGATTAGAATCGAAGATAACAAACGATACATGATAGTCAAGATTTTAAATTCTCATCTGCAAAAGTATTGCGGTTTTTTATTCATTGCAATTCTCTGCTCACAAAATAAAAAGAAAATCCTTCACAAAATATAAGCAAAGCATAGATACAATTATGTGTATCTTCTTAGAACAACCCTATACAAGAGAGTGTAAATCAAATTGTGTAAACGACTTTAGAGTTGACATCTGGATTCAAAGATAATCAAAAATTGTTGAAGTATTATTCCCCAATTTCTTATTGGATTTTTCCAAGCATCTTCGATGTTGATT
>Ga0163151_10004260_pt1 | contig 19467 bp, 19 predicted proteins | sample OliLakLV19MP5IB2_FD_145596 | JGI IMG/M metagenome (GOLD analysis project Ga0163151, IMG submission 145596) | Freshwater microbial mat bacterial communities from Lake Vanda, McMurdo Dry Valleys, Antarctica - Oligotrophic Lake LV.19.MP5.IB-2 | ecosystem: Environmental > Aquatic > Freshwater >... | reverse complement strand
GGATAGATTATTAACAAAATCTTTTAAATCAGATTGATTATTAATATCGTTAAAATATTCAGTTGTGTGGAAATGCGTTGAGTTTTTTTTGGAATAACTAATTAAATCATTTAATAAATGTTTTGTTTCCCATTTTAAATTCTCGAACAATGTTTTATTAAAAGATTTGGCGGATAAACCTATTAAATAACTTCCACCTTTGATTGTAGGGCCAATTACAATTTGATTTGTTTGAAGTAGCTCTTCTGCTTTCAAAATAAGTTTAGAGCTTAAATTAGGGCAATCATTACCTATAACAATTACGTTCTTATATCCACAACTAAATACCTGTTCAATAGCATTAGAAAATCTTTCTCCAAAAGTAGACCCAAACTGTTGCTGAGTTGTGATAATAAAATATGGTAGATTTGTTGATTGTATTTTATTTATAGTAGACTGAATAAACTCTTTAGCAATTATTTGATTAGAATTTTTAGAATTAGAAAAATATTTTCTTCTACTCTCTGTTTAAGAATCATGAGTAAAAAGTAGTATGGCTGTAGTGTTCGATGTCATTCAATAAACAAACATACTGTTTACCAGTTTTTAAAAATGTCTTTATGCCGACAAAACAAATTAGTTTTAATTAAACAGAGAAACGGCTTGCTATGAAAAATCAGTTAATCTTATTAACCAAAAACTGACAAGCCGCTCTCTGTCTTTATTTTAAAAGCACTTTTTAATAAGTGTTTCCGCAGGCTTATTCTGTGGAGTATAATCTTTGTTATTTGTACCTCCCGAAGTTTCATGTTTCGGATACCATTTCCAAAAAAATGCGCCTTTAAACCAAGGTTTATTTGCAAACACTTCAAAAAATGCTTGTGTGGCATTTGCTTGAGCCTGTAAATTTAAATTAGTAGATGTTGGATTCCACGGTTCATGTGCGCAGGCATCAACACTTTTGTACCCAATTTCGGTAAATATTACATTCTTATTTTGTGCTAAACGATATTGGTCAATATCATTAATAGTACTTTGCCAACCGCTTATCAGGTCTTTTACTTCAGGCGCAGTGGCTGTTGATAATGGAAAATAACCATCAATTCCAATATAATCAAGCTTATTCCAAAATGGTACTAATTTGTAATCGTCCCAATTGGCGGCATAAATTAGTTTACCATCGTAAAATGTTTTTATCGAATCAATTAGCGAATTCCAAAATGCCGGATGGTTTTGTACTACTAATTTTAATTCTGTTCCAATACAAAATAGTTCTATTCCTATTGAATCTGCTAGGTGTGCATAACCCATTATGTAGTTTCTATAATTACTTTCCCAAGTTTGCCAATCTGTTTCGTTGGCAAGTGAAAAGGCTCCAGTATATGAGCCAGAAATCCACACTTGTGGCTTTAACATGGTTTTAATTCCTTTTTGTTTTGCTAGTGCTGTTGTAACTTTTACACCTTCAAATGTTTCGCCCCACCAAAGGCTACTTTGATCAAAATCTAAATTAGGCGAGTTAGTGTAGCCATGCGCAAAGGGCATTTGAGCAATGTAATTACAATTTATTTTTGTAAGCGGATTTATGTTTGTAACATCAATTGTATAATTCATAGCTACATAACTTATTCCTTTCATTTCAAAGTTAGCAACAACTGTATCTTTTATTGGTTCTTGCAAGCAATTCACTTCATCTTTCGTATCCTTTTTGCAAGCACAAAAAGATAGAAACGTAGCTAAAATTATTGAGCCGTATTTTACAAAACTATTGGTTCTCATATTCTTTTTTAATTAAAGTTAATGTCGGTTTTTTTTGAGGTGTATAATCAGAATTGTTTTTATTCATTTCATAATCGTTGTACCATTTCCATACAAATCCCCCAGCAATAAAATCTTCCTTCCAAATTGAATTATACAATGCAGTATAAGCATTAATCTGTGCGTTAAAATTTATTTTTTCTGTCTTTGGCGTATTTTCAAACTCCCATTGCTTGTATGCAGCAAAGTCAATACTCTTGTAACCATACTCTGTGAAAATTATTTTTTTCTCATGCTTTAGCGATATACTTTTCAGCTTTAAAGTTATTGGATCCCATAATTTTTCAAGTTCCTTTACACTGGGTGTTTTTTTATCCGATAATGGAAAATACGCATCTACCCCTATAAAATCAAGTTTATTCCAAAATGTAATATTTTCATACTCATCCCAATTGGCAGCATAAGTTAGTTTACCTTTAAACACTTTCCTAATCTCTGTAATTAAACCGATAAAAAATTCAGGGTGATGTGATGTGTATGTTTTTAATTCTGTTCCTATGGATAACATCTCAACTCCACGAGAATCACTTAGAGTGGCTAAATAAATCAAATAGGTTTTGTAATTGTTTTCCCATTCGGTTTTGGCCTTCCCCGATAAATCAAAGTCGCCTGCCCAACCTTTATTCATTACCCAAAAATGCGGTTTAACAAATACTTTCAACTTATTGGTTTTGGATTTTATGATCTGCTCAATTAATCCAACTCTGGTATCGCCCCACCAATTTTTTGGTGTGTTGTATTCTATCTTACTACTATTTTCATTTAAAAATGCAAAGGGGCAAATGGCAATCCAATTCGCTTTAATGCTTTTTAAGGAATCTATACCACTTAGCTTGGTTATTGTTTTGGGCGATACAAAATTAACACCATTTATTTTAGTGATGATTTGTACTTGAGCGAAGCAGTGAATAGAAAAAAATAGCAGTATGTAAAATGCAAGTTTCATTACAAGTGAATAAATCGCAATCCAAAATTATATGTAGCGCCTGCACCCGCATTTTGTCCCATCGAAAAACGAGTGTAAGATGCTTCCGTTTCTAGTTTCTCTTTTATTATTTGGTATTTAGCGCCAATACCTTCTTGCCTAAACCACGATGCAATGCCTTTTGCTCCGAAGTTTGGCCAAAACTCTTGTTGTATGTAAAGTGTTAATCGTTTGGTAGGAAAGTAGCTTAAAAAAATATCAGCTGGCGAACTTACACTTACTCTATTTGTGTTAGGCACGGCATCTTTTTTTATGTAAACCCAAGGCGCCAATTGAAAAAATAGTTGAAATTTTTTACCAATAGCTTGGTCGTAAAATATTTGGGTAATGGAAATATAACTATCATCACTTAAATAGGGTTTGCCATTATTTTTTCCTTCTTGGTCTTTAGCAATAGGAATTAAAAAAGTAGTTTGTACCGATAAATGAATTAATTTTTTAAACGGTTGAAATTTTAGTTTGGGGCCAATATTACTTAAAGCCGTTCGTGAATTAGGTCCACTTTCAAAAGATAATAAATTAAATGGAGAGCTCGTGGTATCATCAATGCGAACTGACTTTACCCAAAAATCAATACCTAAATTTAAACGCGAATTAACACCAAATAAAACTTGATTAATGGATGAAAAATAACTTCCTCGGTTGTTATATTTTACTTTATTTCCATTTACATCGTAACCTTTAGTTTGGCTGTATAAATTATTAAAAAATTTGTATTCCCATTGTCCTTTGGTATATAAAACTGATGGTGTAAAATCTTGCGTACTATTTTTTTCTTTCTGTTTAGGTTCTGTAGGATCGTATGGCGCTGTAGTTGTTTCAGTAAGCATTGATTTAATGTCGTTTATTTTCCAGTTGTAAGGATAATAATCTGTGCTGTATTTTTCATGAATAGCAATGGTTCTATACTTATTAATAAATGAGATAACACTTTTATTCTCCTTCAAAAAGTCTTCCTCATACCACTTAAATATTTCAGAAACTAAAACTGTTTTGTTTAGTGAATCAACTCTAATAAATTCCATGTTATCTAAAGCTAATTTTGTTTGTTGATTTAATTGCTCATCTATGTTGGTAGCCGAATACGCCAAATTAGTTATAGGAGGGCAACCTAATGCCCCGCAAACAAGCACAAAATGCACTCTTGGATCTTTAAACTCTTTTCTAATACTATTGTTTTCAATGTCATTCAAACTAAAAATTGAACCATCGTGTTTTATGAATTTTTTATCGTAAAAGGAGGCTATTTCTTGGGGGGAAGATACCGGGTAATTATCTGCTAACAATTTAATTGCAGAAAGATTGTACAAATTAACTAGGTACGCATTTTTTTCATTTATACTCAACGGCTTTACACTATCAAACAATGCAATAAGATCAATTAACTCCTTCTTGTTTTCTTTTACTAGCGTATAATCAACTAGTCCGGAACTCACATAACTTTTCAAGTAATTATCAACCTTTGTGGTAAAATTATCGAATGTTTGTCCGAAAGAAATAAGTGAGAATACTAGAAATAGAAAAAATAGAACTGCTCGTTTAAAACGCATAAGAAATTGGTATTTATTTAATCAAAAATAAGGGAGCTTAACAACCTAAATTGTCGGCATCAAGACATAAGTAATTCCCTGTATTCTATATACTTGTAATGTGAAATATATCTTTTTTTTGTTTGTTTCCTGTTTAGTAGGGCTTATGTTCTCTTGTTCACACCCTCAAGAGAGTGAGGAGCCATCTTTTACTTTAAAAGAAAAAAATAGAATCAATAGTTTTGTTTCAGAATATTTTTTTGAAATACCTAGACTTGATTTAACATTTAAAAACTATGCGAATTACGAGTTCGGCGAATATACTATAAATGGTTCTGTAGATTCTGCTAATTTAAAACAAGGATATTGGAAGATTTTAAATATAAAGACTAATATATTGTATCAGGGACACTTCGTTAACAACAAAAAGAGTGAATGGTGGGATATTTTTCTTGACAATAAATTAATTTGCTGTGGAAAATATGAACTAAATAAAAAACAAGGTTTTTGGAGGTATTTAAGAGTTGGTAAAGAAACTATGAAGTTTATAAATTATCAAAACGATACTTTAATGGGCTTGGCACAAGAGTTCACTACCGATAGTATTTTAATATCCGTTGGATCTTTCGCTAAAGGGTTGAAGGATGATTATTGGAAATTTTATTATACAAATGGTACATTAAAGGAGCAGGGCTATTTTCATGATAATTTAAAAAGCGGGTGGTGGCAAAGTTATGATAAGAATGGGAAATTGATTGAAGAAGCTAGTTACTCACAAGATGAAATTTCAGGTTACGTAAAACGATACATTAACGGAATTATTTCTGAAGAAGGAAAGCAGTTTAACGGGAGAAATAGAGGTGTTTGGAAGTTTTATGATTTAGGGGGAAAGCAAAACAAAATTCATGAATATGAAGAATAAGCCACATGTAGTTGTTATTATACCAGCTTTTAACGAAGAAAATTCTGTAGCAAAAGTCATTCATGATATTCCAAAGAATATAGTTGATGAAATTATTGTGGTAAATAATAACTCAAATGATTTAACCAGCGTAAACGCAAAAAAAGCAGGTGCAATTGTTTTAGATGAGCCTACACAAGGATATGGTAATGCCTGTCTAAAAGGGATTGCGTATGTAAAAGAGTTGGTGTATAAACCAGATATTATTGTTTTTATTGATGCCGATTACTCTGATTACCCTGAGGAGATTGAGCAACTTATTTCTCCAATAATTAATGATGATGTTGATATGGTAATTGGATCAAGGGCTATGGGTAATAGAGAAAAAGGCTCAATGACGCCTCAGCAAATTTTTGGCAATTGGTTAGCAACAACATTAATTAAACTGTTTTACAGAGTTACTTATACCGATTTAGGGCCGTTTAGAGCTATAAAGTATGGCAAACTGATTGAAATTGACATGAAAGATAAAACGTATGGCTGGACAGTGGAAATGCAATTAAAAGCAGCCAAACATAAGTTTAAAACAACCGAAATTCCGGTAAAATATAGAGTGCGAATTGGTCACTCAAAAGTAAGCGGCACCGTAAAAGGTACGATTGGTGCTGGCTATAAAATAATAACTACAATTTTTAAATATCTATAAATTAAATTATGCCAAAATTAACACAACTTTTTTTGTCGCTTTGTTTTTTACTAGTACTTGCTTCAGAAGGCATAAGCAAAACTTTTGATGCATCTGATTCTATTATAAAAAAAGACTCAACTAAAACTAAAAGGTATAAAATACTTGGTTTGCCCTTATTTTTTTATGTGCCCGAAACAAAATTCGGTGGTGGAGGCGCTGGTATTATAACTTGGCGTTTTAAAAAAGATAGTATAAATGTTAGACCCTCAAGTGTTCAATTTGGCTTAGCATTTACTCAACTCAAACAAACACTTGTTTACCTTCCTTTCAATTTATGGTTAAAAAACGAAGCCTATAATGTGTTTGGAGAAATAGGTTACTATAAATATAATTTCTTTTTTTGGGGTGTAGGAAATAAACAAGCTTTCAATGCTCAAGAGTTATACGATGTTACTTTTCCGCGATTAAAACTAAATGCGTTAAAAAGATTGGCGCCAAATACGTATGCAGGTATTAAATATAATTTTGATGATTTTAGAGTAACAAGAGTTGACTCGGGTGGTATTTTAGATAAAGGAGATGTAATTGGCAGTAAAGGCGGAAAAGTATCTTCCCTTGGCTTAGTAATAAAGTATGATAGTCGTGATAATTTGTTTAATGCATCAAAAGGCCATTTTGCTGAGTTATCGTATCAAATAGATGATAAAAAAATTGGAAGTAGTTTTAACAATAGCAGATTGATTTTTGATGGGTCAACTTATTTTACTACAAAATTTAAACACACTTTAGCTCTAAATTTATTTTCAGTAATTGGTAATGGAGATGTACCATTCAACCAAATGGCTTTGTTAGGTGGGACAAGAAAAATGCGAGGCTTTTACGAGGGGCGCTACCGCGATAGAAGCTTAATGATGATTCAAACCGAATATCGTGCACCTTTATTTTGGAGATTGGGAGCTGTAGCGTTTATTAGTGCAGGTGATGTAGCCAATAAATTATCAGATTTTAACGTAAGTGAATTCAAATTAGCATATGGCGGTGGGCTAAGGGTAATGATTGATAAAAAACAAAAAATAAATGTTCGTTTGGATATTGGCTGGGCTGATCCTAAACCTAATTTTTATCTCACAGTAACCGAAGCGTTTTAATGAAATCAAGTAGCAAAGAAAATATGATTTTGAAATTAGCACTACTTATTTCTTCTATATTGTATTTTGTTTTATCTTATTTTATTAAACGAGAAGATTCAATTTTGCTGTTTTCTTCAATTGCTATGCTTTTTGCCGCCTACTTTTGCATTATAAGTAGATCAGACATATCGGAGCGGAGTTTTTTAATATTGATAGCATCAGCGTTTTTTTTTAGATTCATTTTTAGTTTAGCAACGCCAGCCCTTTCCGATGATTTTTACCGTTTTATTTGGGATGGGCGCTTGGCGGCTAGTGGATTGAATCCCTTCTCGTATTTACCTGACGATGTTGCTAATCAGAGTTTGCTGAGTGGTTCAGAGAATCTTGAACTCTATGCTAAAATGAACTCGCAACATTATTATTCAGTATATCCTCCAGTGCTTCAGTTATTGTTTTTTATTTCTGGTAAACTTTCTTTTGGAAGTAATTTTGTAGCTGTTTTAATTTTGAGAGTATTTATTTTATGTGCCGAGTTTGGAACTTTTTATTTTTTAAAGAAAATTTTGGAACATTTAGAATTATCAAAGTCCAAAGCGCTGGTATATCTTTTAAATCCACTTGTAATTATAGAGCTTTCCGGCAATCTTCATTTTGAAGGCGTAATGCTTTTCTTCATTACAGCATCATTTTATTACTTACTTATAAATAATTTACTTTATTCATCAATCTTTTTTGCCCTTGCTGTTTCTACTAAAATGATTCCTTTAATTTTATTACCGATCATTGTTAAATCAGTAGGGCTAAAAAAAGGGGGTATTTACGCTCTCATAGTTACGTTTAGTTCAGCACTTATATTTTTACCGTTTATTGATCGTCAGCTTATTTCAAACATAGGAAGTAGTGTGGGGCTCTATTTTCAGAAATTTGAATTTAATGCTAGTTTCTATTATTTGTTTCGCTGGATAGGATATCAACTTTCGGGGTACAATGAAATTGGAATTATAGGCAAGGTACTCCCAATCATTTCTTTAATTTTTATTCTAATAATCTCGTTAAAAGATTCTATTAAAGACATTAATTATGTTTTCTTTAATAAAATAATACAAATATTTTTTGTTTATTACCTATGCTCAATGATCATACATCCTTGGTACGTTTCATTTTTAGTATTGATTAGTGTGTTTACCAGATCTCGCTTCGCAATTATTTGGTCGCTACTAATTTTCGGAAGTTACCTTACCTATTCAACTCTACCATATAATGAAAATATTATAGTAGTTGGGTTAGAATATTCTACGGTATTAGCTTGGTTTTATTGCGAAAAGAAAGGATTAAAATTTACTCAAATCTTTCACTAGTATTTTTGACCTATCGTAAGAAATTACATTCCTTTTCTCAAGATCATTCAAAACAGTAGTTACAGTTTGTCTGCTTGTTGCAGTTAGTTTCCCAATATCTTCGTGGGTTAGGTTAAGTTTTAATTCAATTTCGCCACTATCGATTTTTATCCCCTCGTCTTTTGCTAAATCTTTAATAAAACATCTCACTCTTTCATCAGAAGGTTTAAATATTAGTGACTCAAATCTAGCTTGAATTCTTTTAAATCTAAACCCAATAATTTTAGTTATTTTAAATCCGAAGCTTGGATCTTTTTCCATTAAATCATGAATAATTTCCGAAAACATATTGCACAAAATTGTATCCTCAGTAGCCTCAGCAAATTCTTCTCTTTTAGATCCAGTATCAGTTATTGCAGACTCACCAAATATTTCGCCTTGTCCTAAAATCGCAATTATTATTTCTCTACCATCCTCAGATAGGCGAGAAATTTTCACTTTCCCTTTTTTTATGAGATAAACAGAATTTGAATTTTCTTCTGGAAAATAAATGATTTGTTTTTTAGGGGCAGTTGTCATTTTTGAGGATGAATTCAACTTCATAAGCTCCTTAATAGGAAGCGTTTTCATAAGGTTAAAATTCTCAAAATACCACAGTTTAGTCTTTTCTTGTCCCATGTAACAAATATATGAAAATCAGATTATTATATTGCGGAATAACGCATGAAAATTATATTTATTGCAAGTGAAAGAGGCGATATATAAGTTAGGAACATACTAAAAATAAGGGGCATAGGAGGTTTTAAAAGGATTTGATACCAGCTTATTATAACTGCCATTTCTTGGCGGCGTGCAAATAAGCGCTAGCTTCTGAATATCCCAAAACATAAGCAATATCTTGAGTTTTCATTTTGTTTCCTTTTGCTAAATAAGTAGAAAGTTCTTTTTTGATATCATCTGTTATTTTTCTGAATGAAATATCCTCAACGTTTAGCTTGCGTTGAAACGTTCGACTGCTTAGAGGAAATTGCGCCAACAATTGCTCAAATGAAGGTAGTTCAGGACAACACATATTTAAAACCATATTCCGCACTTGAATTGAAAATGATTTATACCCTGTTTTTCCTTTCTCTAACATTTTAAGAAACTGAGGAAGCAAAAGTTCAATTTGTTTTGCACGTTTAGTATTGATTTCAGCATCAAGTACACCTCTATCAAATACTATTGAATGAGTAGTCCCTCTTTTCACATCTGAATTTAAAAGCAGAGAACAAACGTTTGTATCTTTTGTTGGAATTAATAGTTCGGGGATTAATTCATCCGCTACCATTAGCCTTAATTCTCTGTATACAAAACAATATACAGCATCCAATAAATGTTGTTTAATAATTTTATCCTTTACATCACACTCTAGTTGCAAAATATATTGTTTTTTACTTTCAATAGCTTTCAGAGAAATTAAAGGAAACGCATTATCAAAATATTGTTGTAATATAAAAACTGCTTGCACCATACTTGAAGCGTTCAGGGTAATCTGCGAAATAAACCCCAATGCCTTTATGTTTAGGTAACAACCGTAATTTAATCCGACATAATCAGAGTCTTCTACTTTAATGATATGCTCAAACACCTTCAAAAACTCGATGTCATTAACAGTATTTCCAACATTACAAACATCTAATGAAGGTTGGGTAAGATATTTCCTTAATTCAGATTCTTTTATTCCTTTAAAAGATGCGTAATTAAAGAGGTTGCCAATATGTGGAGCTGAAAGTGTCATTTATGGCTGCAAATATTGGCGTAAAATATCAATATAACAAGGTTTACTATGCTTAATTTTGTTACACACTTAATTTACTCTTATGAAACGAGCTTTAACCATAAATGCAGCCTTTTCAGGTTTATCGGGATTATTAATGATAATCTTTCGTCAACAACTAATGAATCTATTTGAGGCATTATCTACAACGCACTTTTTAGTGGTTGGCATACTTCTGATTTTCTTTTCACTAACAATAATTTATGAAACAAAGCGGCTAAATGCCCTTGCCATACTTTGGATCATAACGCAGGACATACTTTGGGTGGTTGGTAGCTTTTGGTTGCTAATTTTCCATCCTTTTGACTTTTCAAAAGGTGGCAATTATACAATTGGAGTTGTTGCGTTCGTAGTTTTATTAATGGCAGTAAATCAATCTTCTGCATTAGCGCAAGTTGATTCTGTACAAGGCAAAAAAGTAAAACAATTTAATTTTATTCGAACAGTTGTAGCTTCAAGAGCTGATACTTGGAAGGTCATTTCTGATGTTGCTAATTATCACAAAGTAGCACCAAACATTGACGATGTTAAAATTATCTCAGGAGAAGGGCAAGGAATGGTTAGAAGCTGTTCACATGGGAAAGATAACTGGACTGAAACTTGCTCATCTTGGCAAGAAGAGAAAACCTATTCGTTCATTGTAAATACGTCCGCTCCTGACTATCCTTACCCATTCAAATATTTAAAAGGCACATGGGAAATTGAAGAAGTAGATTCTACTCACACAACAATAAAAATGAATTTTGAATTCGAATATAAAAAGAAATTTCAAAATGTATTAGTTCATCCTATATTAAGAGGTAAGTTTAAAAAAGTTGCAGAGGAGTTACTTGATAATTGGCAGAAGTTATTGGAAAAAAATAGATAAACTGACTAATTGAGCTGTGGGACATTTGAATAAACGTCAATAAAAATTGCTAAGTTTGATTACAGGCAAAGGCAAGTAAAAAGAAGCCGAATAGAATTGAGCCCCAAAGTCATTACCAATTAATGTAATTTTACCGTAAAATACGATAACTGTCTTCATTTCCGGTCAACCTTAAACGCCCTGCAAAATTGACTAATAGCCCTTAAATCGGCTAAAAATAGCTGAATTTGGGCTTCCTTAACGTCTTCAGGGTTTTCTTTACAAATTTGGTTCGAACAGGGTAACTTTGAGCCCGCTGAAAATTGCTAATAACCCCGCTTATGCGGGGTTTTGCTTTTACAAGCGGTACCATATTTTGGCTTAGTGGCACTTAAATAAAAATAAATTTCCCTACCTTTAAACTAGCTTAAACCCTTGAAAACCCTCCTAAAATATAGCGCTCTGATCTTTCTGATCTTAAGTTTAAAAACAGCACGTTCAATAGATGTATATTACAAACTAGCTTCTTTCAACATACCAAAAGCAGGTCCTTTTATTGAAACTTACATGACCATTGCAGGCCAATCGGTGCAATACAAAGCTGTTAAGGGTGGTTTTCAAAGCGCGGTTAATGTGAGTATTATTATTACTGATGCTACAAATAAGATCGTTCAGGCAAAAAAATATAATTTAAACGGCCCCATATTTAACGACACCACTAATATTCCCGCCTTTATTGATACGCAACGTTATCCTTTAGCAAGTGGCGCCTATACTATTGAGGTAACTGTGAACGACAACAACAAAAAACAAGTACCCTTTAAATTGATGCAAGTGTTCAAGATCAATTACGGATCTTATCCTATTCAAGCATCAAGCATTCAATTACTGGAGAGTTACAAAAAAACCACTACGCCTAGCCTACTTTCAAAAAGTGGTTACGACCTTATTCCTTATAATATCAATTACTATCCTGAAGCGCAAAGCAAACTTGCTTTTTATTTTGAAACTTATAACACCGATACTTTTTTTGGTAAAGGAAAAACACTCATCTACAAATATTTTATTGAGAATAACGATAATTTAAAACCTGTAGAGCCTTTTTCGGCATTTAAAAAGGTAATTACCGCCCCGGTTAATCCTTTACTCGCTCAAATAGATATAACAAATCTTGCTTCCGGAAATTATAATCTTGTGATAGAAATTCGCGATGAAAAGAATATTATTCAATTGCAAGAAAAAATGTTCTTCCAACGAAAAAATACCTTAGTGCCGCAAACGTATGTATCAGGAAACTATGCTGTCAATTCTGTAGAGCAATATTTTAGTAATGTAAAGAGTGTAGATACATTAAAAATATACGTCGAGTGTTTATGGCCTATTTCGAATATGATCGAACGTGAACGACAAATAAATCAAACCTTAAAAAATGACACAGCTGTGTTGAGAAATTACCTTATAAAATACTGGAAAGACAGAGCAGCTGATTCGGTAAATCCTATGAAAATATGGATGGAATATTTAACGAGCGTGAACGAGGTTGCAGCATTATTCAAGTGCGGAAAACAAAAAGGATATTTTACAGATAGAGGTCGCGTTTATTTGCAATACGGCAAACCAAACCAACGTGTGGTTCAGGCAAACGAACCTAGTACTTATCCATACGAGATCTGGCAATATTATCGCCTAACGGATAAAACAAACGGGCAATTTTTTACCAATCGTAAATTTCTATTTGTTAATAAAAGCGTTGCCGATGATTGTTTTAAATTGGAGCATAGCGACATGAAGGGCGAGGTAAATAATCCAAGATGGCGTTATGAAGTTATGAAACGTCAAACCGATGGTATTCATGACCCGGATAATGAATCACCCGGAACTTCCGGCTCGCAAATGGACGATCTTTTTAATAATCCAAGATAATTATGAAGCAAAAATTAGCGGTAGTTATTTTAAATTATAACGGAAAACATTTTCTCGAAAAATTTCTTTCCAACATCATTAACTTTTCATCGCCGCACGAAGTTATAGTGGCTGATAATGCAAGTACCGATGATTCCATCTCTTTTTTGAAGAATAACTTTTCTAAAGTAAAACTCATACAAAACTCTACGAATGTAGGTTATGCAGGAGGCTACAACGAGGCCTTAAAACAAATTGATTCTGAATATTACGTTTTACTAAATAATGACGTGCAAGTGAAACCAAATTGGTTACAGCCCTTAGTAGAATTAATGGACAGTGATACAAAAATAGCTGCATGCCAACCAAAATTATTAGATCAAAAGAATAAAAACATATTTGAATATGCCGGTGCCTCGGGTGGCTTTATGGATGCATATGGCTATCCATTTTGTCGTGGAAGGATATTTGAAAGTATAGAAGAAGATAAAGGACAGTACGAGGATATAAAAGAAATATTTTGGGCAAGTGGCGCGTGTTTAATGGTGCGCTCAAACATATTTTGGCAAGTTGGAGGATTTGATACCGATTATTTTGCACACATGGAAGAGATAGATCTTTGTTGGCGAATGCAAAATTTTGGATACAAGGTTTACGTAGAACCAAACAGCTACGTATATCACGTTGGTGGAGGAACTCTACAAAAACAAAATGCTCATAAAACGTTTTTAAATTTTCGAAATAGTTTAATAACTCTTACAAAAGATCATCCTTCAAAAGGATTACTATTCAAACTATGGGTTCGTTTAAATCTTGACGGCATCGCAGGAGCGAAATTCTTTTTTTCATTACAACCTCAACATTGCTTTGCCATATTAAGAGCGCACTTTGCTTTTTACTTTAGCATAGGAAAAACTCTCAAAAAAAGAAAACAGCTAAAAGCACTTAATGGATATGAGCCTCAATTTGATAATTCCTACAACAAAAGCATTGTTTACGCTTACTTTATTAAAGGCAAAAAGAAATTCAATGAATTAGACTAGAAACACATCTACTCAGTCGTCAATCAAAAAAAACCAAAAACGCCTTTTCTAATAAAGTTTAATAAAGAGCAAATTTATATTCTGAAAGAGATTTTTCATTTTGTCTATAATCTAATTTTTCATTTTGCCTATAATTTTATTTTTTTACCGTAAACTCAACCGGAATGCTGCGCCAGCGATTGAAGCGCAAAGCCCTGTAAAGGACTTTGCGCGATGTTTGTTAGGTGAGGAGGCGACCAACGGAAGCCACCGGAACCCTACAAACATAGCAAAGGCCAAACAGGCTTGAAGCGAAAAGCGCGCCCGGACGCCCAAATTCTAAAAAAAAATATTAAGCTTAGCTTACTTAATCTCTTTAACCCTCATGAATTTTCCATTCACATGGTCGATCTTAATCTCGAATTGAGTGGTAATTGGTAAAGGTGTATAAACGTATTCGGTTGGATTAAAAATAGAATTACTCTTAACTACCTGCCCTTTTATATAATTTACTTTATCGTCGCCAATAAAATAAAAATCATTGTTGTTCTTTACTAATGGATAGTATCCATACTCTGCAGAGATATACGGCTTTCCATTATTTACAATGGCATACACTTCTTCTGAGTTTATGATCCTTAAACGATTTTTATCATTCTTTGCTTTTATCTCCGATATCTCACCATCTTCAAATGTGATAGAGAACAACGAATAATCAGGGGTTTGATCTTTGAACGATTCAAACGTGCGATAAACACCATTCACATACTCATCGGTTGTGTACACTTTTATTTTTGCCTTTTCAATACTATCTAACTTTACAATTTCGTTGAGTGTATATACCGTATTTGTTTTTGGCTCTTTGGTTAAAGCGCCACTTACAAAATTCACAATGGTTTTATTGGCGTAGGCAATGATTTGCTTTGTAGCTTCCTTTTTTGATTCAATAACCATAAAAGTATCTATGGCCGAGATCAGTTTGTAATCATTGGCAACATTTAAAAAAATGCTTGCTCTAAAAAAACAATACCCGTATTCTCTTCCTGCTTCTGCTTTCTCAACAAATTTTAAACGGCGTAATTGAAATACTAAAGGAGTTTGACTTACTGTTTCGCCACTCATTTTTGTAAGTAGTATTCCTAATTGAGTTTCAAAGCTACCGTTACAAACAACTTTAACTTCTTTATCTAACACCCCTACTCTAACCGTTCCAAAGCTGCTGGTGTCTTCACGGGAGTCTAAAAATTTAATGGAGTTGTATAAGCAATTTTCAACCTTTGTGCCATTATATTCCAAGTCAAAATATTTTACTTTGTCTTGAGCCAAAACACTAAGGCCTGCAAAAAACAATAAGCTTGTATATAGGTTTTTTAACTTCAAAGGGGGGTTTTTACAATCCCCTAATTTACAAAAATAAAGGCATAAAAAAGGCCCTTCTTGAGTGAAGGGCCTTAATGACCTATTCAATGATGAGTTTATCGCGTTTAACAACCTCGTTACCAATGGTAACTCGATAAAAGTAGCAGCCTTTTGGCAATTGCAAGTCTATCTTATTTACTTTTGAATTCAATAGCCGCTCGCTCAGCATTTTGCCCTGCAGATCGTAAATGATCATCTTTGTTCTCGGTTCTATCATAGGAAGATCAATTGTAATTATTCCATTAGAAGGATTTGGAAACACCAACAAGTTTGCATTTATGAAATTTGTAAATAAACCATTACTACAAACAACAACGCATTGTATTGTATATGTACAACTGTTGGCAATGTTGGTTATAGCGCAAGTATATGTTCCCAAAGCGTTCACCATAATCGTACTTTGATTTATTGGAGATAAAATAGAACCAGGGGGGCCTGTCCATGTAAACGTTAAACCACTAGGGCCTGTTGTAAAAGTTGGACTAACCACTGCCATTGTAATAGGACATGAAGCATTTACTTGCCCGCCAAAGGCTCCAATAGAATTATCAACCCCAACATTATAGGTTGCTTGATACGTGCATCCATTAGTAGTTGCCATGTTTATAGCCGTGTGTGTTCCAGGGGTTATAGTTATATATGATGTTCCCGGTATTCCAGGACCAGAAGGTGGTGCGAACCAAGTATATGTTGGCACCAAAGCAACAGCAATAGTTGCAGCCATTACAGGAACAATTGTTACCGAAGAATTAAAACAAGTGATTACTGAATTGCTTAATGCAGATGCTGTAAACACTGGTTTTCGAATATCCTGTATAACCTGAATTGTATACGTTGAACGACATAAATTATTATTGTCAATAACACCAACACTATAATTTCCAATAGAGGTTATCACATTACTTGAACTAGGCACCGAAGGGTTGACACTTACTTGCATCGTATTCGTTGGATTAACAGTGTTTGTAGGTGGAACCGTCCATGTAATTGCGGTATTTGTATTGCTGCTTATACCTGTCATAACCATACTTGTATTTTTTCAATCGAGAATAGATAAAGGCTTGATATGATATATCGGTGGCGTTATTGTATTTTGAATAATACTAATAGATTGAGAAGAAACGCAGTTATTAGTGAGATCCTTAACATATACAACCCATGTGCCGGGTACACAAACCGGATTCAGATTTGGGTTAATGGTAAATGTTGTAGGCGTAGCTGAAACTGCAGGAGGAACATAATTATACTGGCAAGGAGCATTTGCAACAAGAGATGTAATAACAAATGGTATTTGCATGCTTGTACAACTTGTAGTTCCACAACCAAGAGTAAAGTTAGCCGGACTAGTGACCGTAAATATTGGCACCCCAACCGAGGCAGTTACCTGCACCGACTTTGTAGACTTACATCCTGTAAAATTATTTACTGATTCCGCCCAAAAAGTTCCTGGGTGAGTTGGACAAAATATATTAATGGTTCCTTGCGCAGCTCCAACATAAACGGTTGATGTACCTTGTAAAATAAACTAATTAGTTGTAACGTTAGGCCCCAAATTACTTGTTATTGTGAAGCAACCTGAACTTCCAGAGCAGGTAATATTATTAACTGTAGGTGTAACAGCTATAGTTGGCGATTGAAGACTTTGTGTAATAGCAAAAGTTTGTTGCGTAGTAACAGATGTGGTTAAATTTTGCCCCGTCACCGTCCATGTTCCAGGAATAGTTACATTGGCATAAACACCATTAATAGTGCTTCCCGGAATTGTCCACGTATAAGAATATGGAATAACGCCCGAATTGGCTGTCATTGTTATTGGAGAATTATTGCAACTTAATACAGTGTTTGACGAAGGACAGCCAACTGTAAATGTTTGCGCATGGAGATGATCTATACTCATCCCTAAAATGAATTACCCCGAAGCAGAGCTGTCGGGGTATCGCATTACCCGAAAACTAAGCTCAATTGAGTTTTATGCAGTTGTTTATAATTCTCTTTTGCCTCTCCTTGATTCTGAATATATTTCAGAATAACTTCTTCATTCGCATATTGTCCAACAGTATTTACATAATAACCCGAAGTCCAAAAATTTCCACCCCATAACTTCTGTTTTACTTCGGGGTGAAGTCTGAAAAGTTCTTTGGCCGTAATGCTTTTTACCGCTTGTGCTATACTCTTCACCGACATCATTGGAACGCTTTGTATTAAAAAATGAACGTGATTCTCATCCGCTCCAATTTCCACAAAGTGTATCTCGTATCGCTCGGAGATACTCTTACATACATCTATCAAACTTAGTTCCACTTCATTTGACAAAACGCTTCTTCGATACTTTATCGGACAAACTAAATGATACAACAGCAAACTTTTATTATGGCTTTTATGAATATGTTCACTCATAAAACAAAGTTAACTCTTTACTTACACTATCCGACTACCGAAGCAGAGCTTCGGAGTATTCTCTGAATAAATCTTACGAGATTTGATTCAATCAACCTAAATCTAAATCGATTAAATTAGATTTGGTTATTGGGGCATCCTTTTCAATGAGCGAAGTTTTTTATTATTGACGAACCCCAACATATTTTTGCATCTAAAAAAACTATGAAAAAAATTATTTCTACTTTACTTATTATTATAAGTATTCAAAATGTGTCAAATGCACAAATGTCAGCAGGCTTCTTTTCAGTAACTGCAAGTAACAACTACACCCCGACAGGAACAAAGGCTTGGGCAACTAATTTTAATGGCTTGTATGGTATGATTACCAACTTAAAGCCAAACGAACTAACACAGGGTTTACAATTTAATGGTTTTGGTTTTAATATACCTGCAGCCTCACAAATTGTAGGCGTACAAGCTATTTTAACCTATTCCGTTCTACCAATAACATCAGGCATATCAATTTTAAAAGACAGCATTGTTCAACTTATGGTAAACAATCTACCTGTAGGAAATAATTTAGGTGGCGTGCATAATTTCACAACTGTAGTTACAACGTTTACTTATGGAGATCCTGTAAGCACATGGGGTGCAACATTAACTCCTGCTGCGGTAAACGCGACAAACTTTGGTTTTGTTTCTAATCTAAAAAGTATTGGAACAGCCACAACTCAGGTAGGTATAGAAAAAACACAATCACAATCTGCTAAAATGAAAATTTATTATGTTTCAACTACCGGTGTTATTGAAAGCCAAACAGCAGTAGCTAAATCATTCAGCTATAATAATATTTTAAATGTGAACGATGCAGACGCTAATACACTTATTGAAATTTACACTATTGAAGGAAAAAAAGTTAAGGAAGCTGTTATTGAAAGAAATGAGGAAAAAATAGATCTTAGTTATTTAAAGCCTGGATTATATATTTATCAGTACACCCAAAACAAAGAAAAAGTTTCAGGAAAGTTTATTATTAATTAGGCTTTCACCATAATAATAAAACAGGCGTTTAATAAGCGCCTGTTTTGTTTTACATTATTCGATATATAAAGTTTAGCTTATGTTTGTTAATTCAGAAATAATACCTCTGTGTTCAGGGAACAAACTAATTAGCTGACTGTGATTAGCCAATTCAAAATCCTGAAAATCAAATCCAGGAGAAACTGTACATCCAACAAATGAGTAGGAACCGCCTTTAAAAACACGAGGGGCAAACCAATGGCCAGCCTTAACAGTATACTGAAAGTGCTCATCGTTTTTGAAATTTGGTCCCACTTTTGTTTTTATGAGTCTACCAGTCAAATCAATTTCAATTACTTCCACGATTATAAGCTGTTTACATATCATTTTCTCAATTCTACCATTATCTATTTTTTATTCTTTTTCTTAAAATATCTTCTCAGCAAAAAGCTATGCTGAAGCGCCTCTAGATCTTGAGTGGGATATTATCTTTTTATAAAAAATATGGAAATGTCGTCTACTATCGCTTCTATAGCCATTTTGTGACTAAATACGTACCTATTACAATCCAAACAAATGAATTACCCCGCAGCAGAGCTGACGGGGTATCGCGTTACCCGAACGCCAGACTTAATTGAGTTTTATGCAGTTGTTTATAATTCCCTTTTGCCTCGCCCTGATTCTGAATGTAT
>Ga0163151_10004258_pt1 | contig 19477 bp, 17 predicted proteins | sample OliLakLV19MP5IB2_FD_145596 | JGI IMG/M metagenome (GOLD analysis project Ga0163151, IMG submission 145596) | Freshwater microbial mat bacterial communities from Lake Vanda, McMurdo Dry Valleys, Antarctica - Oligotrophic Lake LV.19.MP5.IB-2 | ecosystem: Environmental > Aquatic > Freshwater >... | reverse complement strand
TAAAAGTACGTAAATCTGATGTAGGCATACATGCAAATGGCCATAAAAAAGCGCGATAAACTGGTGGCCACACCTGCGCCAAACAGCTCCCAACGGGGCATGCCAAACTTGCCATAGATAAAAATCCAGTTTAAAAACACATTTAAAATTAAGGCAATTAACGTAATAACGGCAGAGGGTTTGGTAAAAGATAAGCCATCGCTGTATTGTTTAATGGCCATAAAAAGTAGCAAGGGCAAAGTGCCAACATTAAGCACATGAAGGTAATTTTTTGTAAGGTCGGTTACCCTTTCTGTCTGTCTGAACCAATGCAAGTTTTCTGTTAATATAAAAAGTATGCCGCTGATAAAAACGGTAAGCAGTATTGCCGCCCAAATAGACTGATTAAACAAAATAGCACATTGGTTTGGGTGCCCGGCGCCTTTGCTTTTTGCCACCAATGGCGATACAGCCGTTAAGGTTCCTATGCCCAAAATGCAGATGAAAAAATAAATTGAATTGGCAAGGGAGGCTGCAGCCAGGTTAATTGCGTCGAGCTTTCCTATCATTACAATATCTGCCACGCCCATTAGCACTATGCCCAATTGGCCAATGATAATTGGGTAACTAAGGCTTAGTATTTGTTTAAAGTACGGAAGATATCGTTGGTATGCTTTCATAAAAGGGCTGCAAAAATAAGCCAATTTGTTTAAGGCTCGCCATGTTTTTTATACTGATTATACAAAATATATAGCAATGTTGTTTAGTTAAGTGTTTTACGATGCAAAAGGTATCAAATGCTTGGAGGTTTAGTGATAAAATTAACATTCGACCCTCATTGGGGACCCACGTTTTCGACATTTTAAGAGCTTTAAATATACAAGCCATTTTGAGTAGAAATTCTTAACTATATTACAATTGGTATTAGACGTGGTGTTTAAAAGTTTTTTGCATTGTGTTTAATTATTTTAAGCGAATACCGATGGTGATTTTAACAATTGGGTAATTTGGACTAAGCATATTGGGCTTTTTGTGTACTTTTGCTCCTTATTTTATTTTATGTTAAGATCAATGACGGGCTTTGGGCAAGCCGAATTAGAGACAGAACGTTTTACGGTGAAGACCGAATTGAAGAGCTTAAACAGCAAGTTCATGGAGCTTAGCATACGCATGCCACGCAACTGGCAGCACAAGGAGTTGGAGTTGCGCAAGGATGTTAGTAAATGGCTTGAGCGTGGTACTGCGCAATTGTCTATTAATATTCAGTATAAACTTGCAGAGGACCGTATTACGCCTTTAAACAAAGATATTGCCAGCTTCTACTTAAATGAAGTTAATACAATTGCTACTGAAAATAATTGGAAGGCCAGTGATTTGTTGAACAATGTATTTTTGATTCCGAATGTATTGCAACCCAATGATGATGCGCCCGACGAGGATGATTGGAAGCAGATTTTTGATACCGTTAAATTGGCCTATGAACAGTTTGATGAATTTAGGTTAATTGAAGGCAAGGTATTAGAGAATGAGTTGAGCAAAATGAGTGCGCGAATCTTAAGCAATATGGAAGGTTTGGAACCTTATGAGGCAGAGCGATTAAGTACAGTGAAGGAGCGCATTCAGCGCGATTTGCTTGCTTTAAATCAAGAGAAGGTAGATAAGAATAGGTTTGAACAAGAGTTGATTTATTATATAGAGAAGTTGGATATCAGTGAAGAGAAAGTGCGCTTAAAACAGCACTGCGATTTTTTTGAAGAGACCATTCGCCTTGGTTCAACCGGAAAAAAACTGGGCTTTATTGCACAAGAAATGGGTAGGGAAATAAATACGATTGGTTCTAAAAGTAACCACCATTTGATGCAAAGAACCGTGGTGGTGATGAAAGATGAGTTGGAGAAAATAAAGGAGCAAATTAACAACGTATTATAAATTGGCCTTCATGGAAAAAGGGAAAGTAGTGATTTTTTGTGCGCCTTCTGGCTCGGGTAAAACCACCATTGTGCGGCATTTGTTAAGCGTGAATTCTGATTTTATGTTTTCTGTTTCTGCTTGTACACGTGCTAAGCGCGAGGGTGAAGAAGATGGCAAGGACTATTATTTTTTATCGCAAGAGGCCTTTAAAGCAAAGGTAGCTGCGGGTGAATTTTTAGAATATGAAGAGGTGTATGGGGGCAATTTTTATGGCACTTTAAAATCGGAAGTGGCCCGCATTTGGGCATTGGGCAAGGTGGTTTTGTTTGATGTAGATGTGGTGGGTGGATTAAATATAAAGGAATATTTTGGCGAACATGCTTTGGCTGTTTTTGTGAAACCTCCGAGCGTGGAGGCCTTGGAGGAGCGTTTGAGATTTAGGTCGACCGAAACAGAAGAAACCTTAAAAATGAGGGTAAACAAATCGGTGAAGGAATTGGCCTTTGAATCGAAATTTGAGGAGGTATTGGTGAACAACGATTTGAAAGAGGCATTGGTTCAGGCCGAAATATTGGTACATAATTTTATAAATGCCTAAGCGTATGGGAGAAATTGGTTTGTTTTTTGGGTCGTTTAATCCGGTGCATACCGGCCATTTAATCATTGCCAATTATATGGCAGATTATACCCATTTGGATGAAATTTGGTTTGTGGTTTCGCCGCAAAATCCGTTTAAATCGAAAGAGGAACTGTTGCCTGAAGCCCAGCGTTTGGCGCTTTTAGAACTGGCTATTATCGGCGATGATAGGTTTAAAACCTGTAATATTGAGTTTAATTTACCGCGACCATCCTATACGGCAAATACCTTGGAAGAAATTTCCATTAAATTTCCAAATCATGCCTTTACCTTAATTATTGGTGGCGATAATTTGCAGAGTTTTCATCAATGGAAAGACTATGAATCGATTTTGGAAAAACATGCGGTTTTTGTTTATGCACGTACTGGTATTGTGGAGCAACAAAATATTGCCAATCACCCTTCCATAAAATTGTTTGAAGTGCCCTTGCTTAATATTTCTTCTACGTATATTAGGCAAACCATTCAAGCCTCAAAGTCTATCAAATACCTAGTGCCAGAGTTGGTTCGGCAAGAAATTGTGCGCCTGGGTTTGTATAAATTGCTTGTTTAAACAGTTTTTAATTGTCATATTTTCATTTCTTTTTCATTCTGGGTAAACCTTTTTCTTATAATATTTGTCTATCTTTTTAACCCTAATCTCGATATGAAATAGGTAATAGTTCAAAAATATATAGACTAAACATCTTGTAGTTTAAACTGTTTTAATTTAAGTAAAGGTTTATTATTATAAAAAAAAGTTTGAATAAGTCGATTCAATTATTTGTGTTTTTATTTTTGATGGTAATTAGTATTACCTCAAATGGACAAAATCATCCTATTTTGGATAAGTTTAGTGTTTTTGAAGCAGGGGGAAGGGTTTATATCAATTGCGTAATTAGCGCGGGAAATACTTGTAACGGAATTATGGTGATGCGTTCGGAGGATAGCCTTTATTATGAGCAAATTGGGCAAATTGATGGGGTTTGTGGCAGTTCTTCTGAGCCCATACAATACAATTTTACGGATGACAAACCAATTAAAAATAAAGCAATTTATTATAAGCTTGAACTGGGTGGTTATGGGTTTACAAATCCTTTGTCTTTAAAAATAATTGATACAAAAGAGTTTGGATTTCAAGTTTGGCCCAACCCAAGTAAGGATCAAACTACGGTGTATTTTGAGAATATAATTAAAGGGCAGTATGTTATTTCTGTTTTTAATCATTTAGGTGTAATGGTTATTTCTGAGCAAACTACACAGAATTATTTTAAGGTGGAAGTGAGTGAGATTCCCCCTGGCATTTACCCGTTTGTAATTTCGCGGGGTACTGATAATCCTGTTATTTTTGGAAAGATTTTGGTTCAGCATTAATTTTTTTTAAAATTTTTGTCAGGTTGAACCAATCAATGCGACTAATGTTTTAAAAGGGCAAGGAAATAAACAGAACGATAAAATAATAACGATTGCAAAAATAGATAGTCTAGTTGATTTTGCCTCCGTTAGACTTTGATTTTTACATTGGTATAAATAATTTTTAACCATAATAAACCAGGATGAAAAACAATTCAATTTTAAACCAACTTATTTTAATAACGGCCGTAATTCTTACTATTCAATCTTGTAAAAAGGATGAACCAAGTGAACAAGAAATTGCAGGTTCAAATGTGCCCGAATTTTTTTTAGATGCCGCAAATGCTAAGCCCCAATTTGTGCTTATAGCCAACGCTGATTCTAGAATTAGTGAGCCTCAGGACCTAGATTTTAATCCTACTAGGCCTAATGAATTGTGGATAATTAACAAAGGAACAGCTATAACAGGTGGGTCTACTGTAATGCTTACAGAGACTGGTACGCCAAATCAAAAATTCGATTACAGAAAAGATGGTAATTCTTGGCATTTTATGTCTTTACCTTCTGCCATTGCCTTTGGCGATAATGGAAATTGGGCCACTACGGCAAATGTACAAGACGCCAATCACAATGGGGGTACTTTTACCGGACCAACTTTGTGGTCGAGTGATTTAGATATTTATGCAAAAGATCATGGTCCAGATGCTAATGGAAGTCACCTCGATATGTTGCATACAAGCCCGTTTTCTATGGGCGTTGCTTCACAAGTGGATAATATCTATTGGGTATTTGATGGATTTAATGGCAATATTGTGAAATACGATTTTGCCGCAGATCATGGTCCGGGTCAACATTATCATGGCGATGGTAAAGTTCATAGGTATGCAGAAGTAAAGGTTAAAAGGGAGCCCAATGTTCCTTCTCACATGGTTTTGGATGCTGCCAAAGAATGGTTGTATATTGTAGATGGTGGCAATAAGCGCATTTTAAGGATGAACATAAAAACAGGCAGTAAGTCAAGAGATTTGCCTCTGGTAAATGAGGAGTTGGCAGAATATTGGGAAATGCTGAGTGTAACTTGGGAGGAGTTTATTCCAAGCAGTTTTGGTTTGAATAAGCCCTGTGGAATAGCGATAAATGATAATCGACTGTTTGTTTCAGATTACGAAACCGGAGAAGTTATTTGTATTAATATACCAACAAAAACCGAAATGGCCCGCATTAATACAGGCGCAAAAGGAATAATGGGCATTGCCTTAAGTAAGGATAATACTATTTTTTATGCCAATGCTTTAACCAATCAAATTTTAAAAATTAATCCAACAAAATAAATCAAAACTATCTTATAAGTCATATTAGGAACGCTGGCCTTTTTAGGAATCTATGCTTTTAATAAGCCCAATGTGGATTTTGAAAAAAACAGTGATGGGGGTGTTCAATTTCACAAGGGTGCGTTTAGCCCAAAAATATGGTGTTAGCGCTTATCCAACCTTGCTGTTTTTAGATGCAAATGGCAATGTTGTTGCAAGTGCAAAAGGGTATCACAACGCCAAGGAATTTATTACACTAGGTGAGTCTGCGGTTAAATAGTTTGGTAATTTCTATTTCAAATTGTCAATGTTGTCCAAGGCCCTATGTTTGCCAGATGCTTTTATGTTTAGAAGAAGGGTCTCATACCCAATAAAGTTAATAAGCAGTTTATCAATTTCTACTATCTTTCTGTTTTCGAAACAATTTTAAAAAGTAACTCCGTCAATCTCTGTTAGCAGGTAAATGCGAATTGGAGGTTATCCAAGCTAAATAATATTTATTTTTTTTGCATTTTTAATCAACGGGTTTAACCAAATATCTAAATCACCCGTATATCTTGGGTGCCCATGGATGCCCACTGCGTAACCCCAACAATCAGGTATTCTGCTTTATTTTTAATTAATAATGCTACAAACTTTTTGAAGTCTTGGCTAAACATCTTTTCTGAAATTGATATATTGTTCTCTTAATAGTTCTATTGCTTCTAGTGCCTCCTTTACACGCTTAGTTTTCCAATAATCATAATCAGAATGCTTTTCTATTTAACGATACAATTTTGACAACTTGGTCTATAAAACAAATATATTGGATTCTATCTAATACTTTTCAAGAAGATTCGGTTTGAACCGAAATAGAAAATGGGGGTAATTTTCTATCGCTAAACTTGCTTAAGCCAGACTGTTTTTCTTTGGCAAAAAGAGAGGAGTCCTTCGGGTCCTAATTCGCGACCAAAGCCAGAGTTTTTGATGCCGCCAAAGGGGATGCTTACATCGCTTTTTACCATTTGATTGATATATACCATGCCGGCTTCTATTTGTGTTGAAAGGCGTTTGGCTCGAACCAAATCATTGCTAAAGATACTGGCGCCTAAGCCAAATGGTGTTTGGTTGGCAAGTGCTATTAATTCTGCTTCGGTGTTATAGCTATAGATGGATAAAACCGGACCAAAAAACTCTTCTTCACGGGCAATATTATTATCCGAAATTTGGTACAAAAGGGTGGGAGGGAAGAAGTAACCTTTGCTTGGAATTTGCTTGTGCTGAAATAAAATTTGAGCGCCTTGCGACAAACTTTGTAAAACTTGAGCAGCAAGTTTTTCTTGTAAATCTTTGCGTGCTAAAGGACCAATTTGTGTGTTAGCGTAAATTGGATTTCCCAGTAGAAAAGCGGCTACTTTTTGTATGGCCAATTCTTTAAAAGCGGGCATTAAACTTTGGTGTACAATAAAGCGTTTTGCTGCCACGCAACTTTGTCCGTTGTTCTGAAAACGTGAAAATAAAATCTCGTCGATGATGTTGTTTAAGGGTGCGTCTTCAAGCAAAATAAGTGGATCGTTGCCACCCAATTCTAATACCGCGGGTTTAATATATTTTGCTGCTAAGGCTGCTACATTTGCACCTGCTTTTCCGCTGCCGGTAAGCGTTACAGCTGCTATATGTGGGTGAGCAATAAGCTTTTCTATTTGCTCAATTTCTATGAAACTGTTTACGAATAGGTTTTTTGGCAAGCCACATTTGTCTATAATAACTTGCAAGGCCAAGCTACTTTGAGGTACATTGGGCGCGGGTTTTACCAACATAGCATTGCCACTTACGATGCTAGGAATGGCGCTTCTTAATATTTGCCAATAAGGAAAGTTCCAAGGAAATATGCCCAGAATAATTCCCATGGCTTGGTACTGTAATTCAACGTCTACATTGTTGCCCAAGGTTTTATTTGTAGGCTTTAATATGCTTGCGGCCTCTGCATAATAATAGTCGCACAGGCTGGCGCTTTTTAAAACTTCTGCCTTGGCATGTGCCAAAAGTTTTCCCATTTCAATGGAGGCAATTTTGGCTAAAGAATCGGCCTCTAAACGCAATAATTCTGCTAATTTTGGTAGAAAGGCTACTCTTTCCTGAACCGATTTGTTGCGCCAAACTAATTGCGCCGCCTTCATTTCTTTGAGGGTTAATTCTAAGATTGCATCGCTGTTAGCGGCATAAGTTGCGAGCAATTCTTCGGTGTATGGATTGATGCTTTTAAAGCTTGAATTTTGGTTCATGAAAACAATTTAATGCGGCGGTGAAGGTAATATAAGTGTAAAAAAAATGAAGTAAATTTTGTGTAAGACTTGATTAATGACTATTTTCACTTAATGAAACAAATAAAACTTTTATTGCTATTCAGTTTATGTGTAAAATTGGCTTTGGGTCAGCCCGGAACTTATACACTTACCCCCATGAAGCCAATGGCAACTATGGTTGGCGGCTCTGGCTTGTTTTTGCAAAAGGTACAGGTTGATCCAAAATTTTATGGCATGTTTGATACCAGTCGCACCGTAAATTTGCCTGAAGGATACACGGCTCATTTATTTTATACCGGCGGATTAACAAAACCAAGGGTACTTGAATTAGATGAGAATGATGTTTTACATGTTATTGATTTTAAAGTTAACGGTGCTATTTATGCCTTGCCAGATACCAATAACGACAATGTAGCCGACCAAATGAAAGTGGTGGTAAGTGGCGTGAATGCGCATTGTTTTAAATTCTACAAAGGCAATATTTGGGTGGCAGAGCAAACACGTGTTTTAAAATGCAGCGACCTTGATAAAGATGGGGTTTATGAAACCAAAGAAGTGATTATAAATAATCTTGCTTCGCAAGCACCGCAACCATTACTCGGGCATACAACAAGAAGTATTTTAATTGATGATGCAAAGCAAAAGATTTATGTATCTATTGGTTCATTGTGCAATGCATGCAGAGAAGATTACCGAGCTGTAATTGAAGAATATAATTTAGATGGCAGTGGTAGAAGAATTATTGCAACGGGAGCCAGAAATGCAGTTGGATTGGCTAAGCATCCTAGAACGGGAAAGTTATGGGCCAATAACAATGGCAGCGATAGGCAAGGCAATGATGTACCGCCCGAGTGGATAGATTGGGTGCGAGATAGCGGGTATTATGGTTATCCATTTGCCTATGGCCACCAAAACTGGTTTAATTTTGATGCCCATGCTGATTATACTGCCTTAAAACCAATAATGGCAATAGACAGTGCCAAAGTAAGCAAGATGCATCATCCAGCGGCACTTTTACAAGCGCATTCTGCTCCAATGGAGTTGGAATGGGTGAATTTAACGGTGAATGGTGAGCAAAACCCAAGTGGATTTATAACCGCCTTAAGAGGTAGTTGGAACCGCACACCTGCAACCGGATTTAAAATCATTTATTTGAGGCAAGAAATAAATGAATATCAGCAAGATTCTGTTGCTTCTTATGCAGATTTCATGACTGGCTTTTTAACAGACAGTGTAAAAAGAACTTATTGGGGTAGGCCTGTGGGCATTGCTGTAAAACAAAATCACTTGAGGTCTTCAGATATTTATGTTAGCAGTGATGAAGGAAATATGTTCATTTTGAAATTGCAGGGAAATAGTTTTTGGACAGGCTTAAAAGAACAATCGCAAGAAAAAATTACTGTTTATCCAAATCCATTTACAGACCTTCTAAATTTTAGGGGGGCGCTTCCTTTATTGGCTACTTTACGCATTATCGATCCTTCAGGAAAAGAGGTATTTAGTGGAAATGCCGCTGGTATCACAGAACTTAAATTGGACTTTTTGAGGCCAGGAATTTATTTTATGATCATAGAAAGTCCTAAAGGAAATTGGCATAAAATCATTCACAAGATAAATGAGTAAGTAGTTTCTTTTTTCAAAATCGACTATACTGCATTTGACGTATTTTTTGGAAAGATTAGGTTTTAATTTTTAAATTAATCTACTTTCGAGTTACTAAATAGTTATAAATTATGAAAAGACTAATTTACAAAATGAAACTTGTAGCAGTTTTTAGTGTTCTTACCACTCAAATTTATGCGCAAGATGAAATGTCAACCTTCCTGAAAGCAGGCGCTAAGGATGGCGAAAAAATTCTAAATGGTTATGCCTCACCCTTGTTAAAATCATTTGGTGCAGGTTTAAATGGAGGGTGGTTTAATAGCGCTAAAGTGCATGGCATAGGCGGTTTCTCAATAACTGTTTCTCCAAATGTTGCTTTTGTGCCAGTAGCCAATCAAACCTTTGATGTTTCTGCCTTGAGTTTGAGTAGCAATACCCGTATTATAAATGGAAAAAACACTTCGCAAACTGCTTTTGGCGAGGCCTCAGATAAAAATAATACTGAGCTTGGAATGTTTGCGCGCTATCCTGGCGCTACACAAGACTCTATGCTTTATTCGTTTAAATTACCTCAAGGAATAGGACTTAACATTTTTCCGGTTCCTACAGCACAGTTGGCCGTGGGTGTTGGACTTGGAACAGAAGTGGCGGTTCGTTTTTTACCTACAATTAAATCGGGTGAATTTGAAATTGGCATGATTGGGTTTGCCGTAAAACATGATGTAAAACAATGGATACCTGCCATAAAAGAAATGCCTTTTGATTTTTCTGTAATGGGTGGTTTTACAAAGTTGGATGCCAGTATGAAGTTGGCCGAGCTAAAGGCGGAGGCTGCTAGCAGCAGTGTTGACAATCCAAATCCCAATAAGGTATATTCACAAAGTGTAAACTTTACCTCAACAGCCTATACTTTTAATATTTTAATTTCTAAAAAACTGTCAGTTTTTACGCCTTATTTTGGTCTAGGCTATCAATCGGCTACTACCAAGTTGGATTTAAAAGGCGAGTTTCCAATTACAGATTTTAATTCCAATTATAATCCTATGGATCCAACTTCTAAACCAAAAGTTGTACGCGATTTAAAAGACCCAATTAGTTTAGAAGATAAATTAAGTGGCATAAGGGCTACTGCTGGTTTTCGTTTAAAATTAGCGGTGATAACCATTCATGGCGATTATACCTTTGCCAATTATAATGTGGCTTCTTTAGGCATTGGTTTACATTTACAATCAATATCACCTTTTAAATTGTAATACTATCAAATAATACTATCAAATAATACTATATTTAAATTAAATTAGTCCAAAGTGCAATTTAATTTAAGTATAGGTAAAATGCCAAAAGTCTAGATTTTTTAGGCGTTACATCGAAAAAATTCTGAGTTATATAACTTAGGCCTTCATAGCCAAATTCTTGCTAATATTGCGAAACGGATACGCATTAATAACATGCCTGCGCACAAACCGCCCTTGGGTGCTCGAGTTTACCATTTTGATATATAATGAGCGAGGTACACCAAAATATTCATAGGTGCTTCCATCCTGAAAAGTAACCTTGAGCGTTTGTCCTTTCCATTCATAATCGTCAATTGAACAATCGGTAACAGTTGCCAAATAATGTTCAGCATTTAGGGCATGCGTTTCGGGCGAAATGCTCACTAAAAAGTGATAGCCTTCAATAATCGATTTGCTTTTATGCTCTGCCTCTAAACGTTTTTCTTCATCGCTAGGAAACTTATCAGGATGCCATTCCTTTATTAAGCCACGGTATTTCAACTTAAGTTCGGCTAAAGGAGTGTTGTGGTCGATGCCAAATATTTTTCTATAATCTACAATACGTTTCATTCAATATTCTTATGTTGGTTTATGTTTTACTTTACAAATAAACCCTAAATCGGTTCAGCCTGTAATACTAAATTTCTGCAAAGGTAAGGTTATTTATGTTTCTCTGTCTGAACCAAACAAAAATATGACCAATCTTTTATCCTTTGATAATGAGGCTTATAAAATTTAAATTAGACTAAAAGCAAATTAGACTAGAATGTTAATTGGTTTTTTATTCGGCTAATTGTGGCAAAAGCCATTGTTTTTATAACATTAAACCGCATAAATCGCGTAATTTGCTCTTCTAATCAATTATGAAACAATTTCTTCTAAGTACCTTTACTGTTCACAAATTAAGGCGACTCGTCATCGGTGAAACCATTGGTAAGTTTTTTGCTTTTATGATTGGTCTTTCAAGTGCCAAACTATTTACCTATAAAGTTATTGAGCAAAAGGGACTAAAAAACCTTTTTGGTTTATTGCCCCGAAAACAAATAGTAATGCACCGCGTACCACATTGGGTGGAGCTGTTGTTTGCCGCCATTATTGGTTTTATTGTGATGGAGATTTTTTATTATTTTTTCCTGCAAATAAATACTGTTTGGGTATGGAGAAAATGTTTAAGAGGTTTTGTTTACCTCAAAAGAGGGTTTGCGTATTTAAAGTTGATTATTACGCAGGCAACTGTTCAACCATAAAAAAAGGGCAGGAAAATTTTCCCCTGCCCTTTTTCTTTATCAAAAAAAATAGTTAACTATTTAATTTTATTGCCATCAAGAATTACAGCTGTTTGAGCCAAAGCTCTTCCGTTTAGGGATGCACCTGTACCTAAGGTAATGCCTGTTTTCGACAATATTACTCCTTCAAAATGAGCAGTAGTTCCTATAACAACTTTTCCCGCTACTTGCCAAATAATGTTCTTCGCCTGAGCACCGCCAATAAGGGTTACTTTTATGGCTGAGCTGGTTGTAAGGTCTCCTGCAATCTGAAAAATCCAGATATCATTTGCCGCACCAGAAATGGTTACACTAGTAGGAACTGTAACAGTATTGGTCCATTTGTAAAGTCCTGGAGTAAGTGTTTTTCCTCCAATATTACCGGTACCCAATTCAAAGAAATCAGGAGTAGGACGACCAGCTGCATCGTTATAAGCGGTATTCATATTGTCTACTGCCGTGGTAAGGTTAATGGGTGTTGGAGATGCCATATCTGCACCATAAATCCTGCCTGTTACTTGGCTAGCTGTTGCATACCCCGTGGCAGCAGTTAAACCAAATCCAGTTATGTAAGAAGTAGCTGCTGGACTCAATCCTAAGTCACCAGTTATATTAGATGTTGGGTTATTGTTGATGGCCGTTTTAGCCAGAATTACATAATTACCAGCTGTACCCAAATCAACCACCGCTAATGTTGTATTGCTTCCGCCAGTAGTAAAATTCCATGTAGTATTGTTTGCTAACGCTTTTCCATCGGTGCTTTTAGCACCTGTAGATATAGATGCTGTATAAACCAAATTAGCATCTAGCATAACTGCTGGTGTAAATGTGGCAATTTTTGCCGAATAATCTACAATGCCTGTAACAGATGTTGTTCCTTGTTTTAAGGTAAAAGTAACTGCATTGATTGTTAAAGAATCCATGGCCACATTAAAGTTTATAGATATTACCTTGCTGCGTCCAACTCCTACTGCCTTATCGGCAGGACTTGTAGATACTACCAAAGGTGCCAATATAACGGGGGTTTGTGGATCGGTGGTCTTGTCTTTTTTGCAGCCAACTACCCATACAATTAACATCAACGCTATAAGCGGCATGCTTTTAAATAATTTTCCTAAGTTTTTTAGTTTTGAATTTTCCATTTTTTGTTTTTAAATTTTCTCTTTTCGCAATTTACCGTGAATTTATTTTCACGTTATATTTTTTGTTCATGTTGAATTAATGCTTGCCTTTATGTTTGCCTTTATGTTTGCCTTTAGGCATCCCATTGTTTTTTTGACCTTTTTGGTGCCAGCTTCCTTTTACCCAGGTTACGCCATGTTTGCCATTCTTCCAATATCCAGGCTTATGGTAATATCCATTTTGTGGTGGTGCTACCCAATGTCCGCCAGCGTACCTATAAGAACCACCAACCAGCTCCCAATCTTCCTCTATCCATATATAGGTAGGACTGGGTTGTGGTGTTCTAACTATTACTGGCAAAGTTGGACGAATTGTGACATATATCTGTGCAGATGCCGAAAGTGTTATTGTAAAAAATAGGACCACTAAAAAAAGCCACTTGAAGGATTTTTGTTTCATAATTGAATGTTTTTATTTATTTATGAAGTTCATTTTTGCGGGTAATTGATTGAGCAGTAACAAGTCATAGGTATGCCTTAAATGCCTGCTTAAGCAAGGTCAAAAGTCAATATATCCAACCCATAATTTGTTACATATTTTTAATAATAACTTTCATTAAGCCCACTTTGGCTTATGCTAACTCGCAATAAAAATGAAGCTATATTTCTGGTCTGAACCAATTAAGTTTTCAATAAACTGGATTCCAATCTGTAATTCATGTAGTTATGGCATTGTTAATGAAAAGCGACAAGATGTTAAGTCAAAACATTTTTGGGCTATTACATATTACCTATCGCGATTTGGTATAAAATAGCTCTCTGTTATTTATTGCAGTTTGGTATGTTTTTATGACGAATGTCGGTTTTGTAAGCGTTTTTGAAAGTTGGTTTCCAAATAAAATTGTCAAGTTTTGTTACGATAAATATTTTGTTGGAGTCGGCTTTAAGGAGGTAGTTGGTAAAATTATTTTCCAGTGTTCTTAAACTAGCAAGGCCGCAAGACGATAGTTGTTGTTTTGTTGCCAATGCTCCTAAACGGTCAATTGATGTGGTATGTCTCTTAGTATAACAAAATGACTAAGGCTGTTTTTTGCCGTCAATATTGGCTTTTTATTTACAATAGCTTTTGCATTAGAATTTATAATTGTAACCAAATCTTATTACTTGTGTTTCGTAATAGTCGGTGCTTGTGTAATTGAAACCTCTACCCTGAATATCTTTTTTGATGATCATGGTATTTAGCATATCTGTTGCGTTCAAAAATAATTCGCCTTTTCCTTTTTGTAAACTCTTTTTTATGCCAAGATTTAATGAAAATCGTTGGGCAATTTTGCCTTGTGGAATAATGTCTGGCGCCAAATAAATAGCGGTTAATTGTACATCCACATTTTTAGGAAAATGAAAGGTATTGTTTAATTTAACATTCCCCGATATAGCTTCTTGTTTGGCGGCTGTAAAGGTATTTGGTTCAGGGTATTTATTTAACACTGTAAAAGCATTAATCTGATTGTGATAGCCATTAAGGTTTAAATTAAAGGAATACCATTTTGCAATTTCTTGAGACAACACAATTTCTAAGCCTGTGTTATAACTTCTACCTGCGTTTTGAAATATGGCATATATCAAATTGCTGTTTGGCGCAATACTCGAAATACGTGTAATGGTTCCATCGGCAAAACGATGATAAGCAGCAGCATAAAAATAGCCCTTTACCCAACTTGTTTTGTAGCCAAGTTCAAATGAATTGGTGAACTGTGGTTGCAGGGCAGGATTTCCAACTTTAATAATTTCGGCATCATCGTATTTTGGGAAAATCCTTATGTCCACTTCATTGGGTCTATCTACTCTGCGGTTATAGAATAGTGAAATTTTGTTGCGATTATTTAACTTATAGGCTAATCTTGCATTGGGAAAAGGCTGCGTGTAATTATATCCATCACTTTTGTAGGTGTTATGATTGTGATTAACTTCATACTGAATTTTTACATATTCTAAACGCAATCCTAATTCGGCTTCCCATAATTTGTTTTCAAAGATATAGTTTCCATAAATGGCGGGAATCAATTCTTTGTATGTTGCCCAGCCTCCTGCATTGGTGTCTAAAACAGAATTTGCCCCAGGAATAAATTGCATATTAGTGGGAATAATTCTATTGCGAAGTTTTATTCCTGTTTCAATTCGTCCGTATTTTAAAGGTTTTATATAGTCTATATTGAAATCGTAAACTTGCTCGTCTGATAATAATTTAAAGGCATCTGTTCCTGTTGAGGTTGGTAAATAATTATCATAAAAATATTTTTCGTCCTCTCTATGAAAGGTATAGTTCAAGCCAATATTCAATAAGCGACCTGCTTCTTTAAATTTATGTTGATAGGCAGCAGTTGCCATAAAGGTTGTCTTTAATTCGTCTTCTAAAAACTGCCATAATCTTTGCCTTTCTGGATTGTTGGCAATAAAAAATGGTTGGTCGCCTCTGTCTATTATTTTCTCGCTGCCAAATAAGGTGGAAATGGTTAGCATGTTGTTATCGTTTATACTCCAATCAAAACCGGCTTTTGACGTGAAAAAATTGGTATTTCTGTTCCTTTTTAATTGCTGATTAATCACCGTTCCATCATCGTACCTGCGGGTCACAAATTCATTTTTGTTTAGGGTTTGTGTATAAAGGTTATCAGCTTGAAAGAAGGCATTTATTTTCTTTTTTCTGTAATTTAAGGATAGGGTTGGATTTGTTTTTGGCGTATTTTGGTATTGCGGACGAATGGTGGACAAATTTTCTTGTCGAACCCACAAAGATCCTAAACCTATTGTGAAACCAACCTTGCCATTAAATCCTTCTTGCTTGTTTTTCTTATAAACAATATTGATAATTCCTGCGTTGCCATTGGCATCATATTTTGCAGAAGGATTGTTGATGATTTCTATTTTTTCGATTGCCGAGGCAGGGATATTATCTAGGCCGGTTTGACTTCCAAAGCCAGTTAAGGCAGTTTGCTTGCCATCAATTAATATGGTTATTTTGTCGTTTCCTCTTAATTGTACTTTTCCGTCTTGAACCGATATGCCAGGCAGGTTCTGCATGCTTTGCAAAACTGATCCTCCACTTTGGCTTATGTTATCATCGAGCGAAAAGGTTTTTTTATCCATTTTGCTGCCTACTTCATCTTTCTTAGCCGAAATAACAACTTCACTGAGTGTTTTTAAATCTTCCTCTAACACTATGCTGCCAATATCTAAAAAATCTGAAAGGCTTCCTACGTAAAGTGATTGCTTCTTGGTAATATATCCAATGAAATAAATTTCTAAGTAATAGTTGCTTGGCTTAATATTAGAAAGGGTAAAACGGCCCTCCTCATTGCTCACTGCTCCTGTGACAAAAGCACTATCTTTTTCTGTTTTTAATACTATGTTTACGTAAGACAAAGCAGATTTACCTGCCTTGTCTTTTATTAAACCTGAAAGGGTAATGCTTTTGTTTTGGCCAAATGATTGAGACGCCAGAACAGTGATTAAGATTAGTATGGAAGCAATTTTGGAAAGCATTTTAGTTTTTAATTTCTTTGATGAAATTCCCCTTGCTGTCAAAAATTAAATCCATTCCTTTTATTTCTACTTCAAAGGTAACCTTGTCATTTGCATCAGTAATTTTAGCGGCTTCTTTGATTTTTTTACCCGGGTATTTTTTTGAAACATATTCTTTCACATTTGCAGGAAGTGCATCTATGCCGATTTCTAATTCTGTTTCCAAAATTTTCCCTGAAGCATCTATCAAAACAGAATATTCTGTTTCATTCATTTCAAACTCGGCTTCGTAGTTACCTTTCTCTTTTTCCCACTTGGTTTCTTTGGCATTGGGATATTGTTTTTGAAATGCAGTTTTTACAGGAGTAGGAACATCTTTTTCCTGCAATTTTTGTGCGAAGGTGAGTGATGTAATCATCGCTGCAACCACCATTAATGCTAGTTTTTTCATTGTTTTTTCTTTTGTTGATTAAAATTTACACCACAAAGTTACAAACAGATTTAGAAGAAATTTAGAGTATTATTACCAGCATCAAATTTATTTATATTTAGCTCTTTTGTACCCATAATACAAAATATCACTAGCGTTGCGTTGTTTTAATAAGTATTTCTTTTAAAGCATTGTTAATATTAGGTCCGCCAGGTTTATTCACCTAAGACGATTTGAATTTATTTTAAAATTAATAGCCTTATTTTACAGGAAATCATTCAATGATGAATCCCAAAAAATAGGTGTTTTCTCAAATAATGAGTATGGTGTTTTCCGCCTCGTTTTAAACCATGGTAAATAGGCACAATGGCAAATTAAAATAAAGTGTATCACATGGGTATTGGAAATGTTGTATCGGTTAGCCCAATTAATTGCTTTAAAAAGTTACCGAAAAAGCATGAAACTTATCCGTAAATGAATAGGATATTGTCCAGTTATTGTGTTCCGCAATCTTCTTTATAATGGCTAAACCCAAGCCATTGCCCTGCTCGGATGGATTTGATTTAGAGAAGCGGTTAAATAGGTTCTGGGCCAACAATGGCTTTAAGGGGCCCGAGTTGGATATAACCAGAGAATGTTGAGTTAGTTTAATCAAAATTTGCCCATCGGTAACATTATGCCTTATTGCGTTAAGAAATAAATTGCTGATAAGAACTTCTGCTAAAACAGGGTTTGATTTTACCGGTACTTTTTGGGCCATTTCCATTTTTATAAGGAGGTTCTTTGCCCTTGCCTGCTCTGTAAAAAAATCAAGTTGCTTTTCAATGGTTTCATTCAAATACACTATTCCTTTTTCACTATAATTTTCGTTTTCCAATTTAGAAAGCAATAATAGATTTTTGTTTAATCGGTTCAGGCGGAAAACGCTTTCATTTAAAGAACTCAAGATATTATATTGTTCTGGGCTGAAGTCTGAACTTTGAATAAATGTATCGATTTTTGCCTGAAAAATAGCCAAAGGTGTTTGCAATTCGTGGGCAGCATTTTCAACAAATTCTCGCTGAATTTGGTAGATAACGGTGTTTCTTTCTATCAGTTTTTTGATGCTATTGTTTAGGCGGTTAAACTCTTCAATATTTGTTTTTTTCAAATTGGGTTGAATAGACTTATCAACTTCAAAGTTTTCAATTTCATTTATCGTTTCGTTAAATGGCTTCCAAAGATTGATGGATAATCTTTTTGTGATTGCATATAAGCCAAGGAGTAACAGTGAAATAATAAACAAAAACAGAAAAGCAATACTTTCCATTAAGTCCTCTGTTTCCACTAAATTAATTCGTGCCGAATAGGTATATGGATTCCCCTCAATATGGATAGAAGCATTAAGCTCACGATAGGGCTCAATTTCGGCGTCTAAAGTATCGTAGTAAGTGTTATTAAATAAGGAATCTTTCGCCAAGTTTTTAAATGGTTCAATCTTAATATTTCTATTGTATTTATTCCAATCCGCAATTTCCTCCACGGTTAATGTTGGCAAGGAATATTTAATAAATTCATTCTTATGAAGTATCAGTGTTTCGTCTGTTTCTTGGAGGTAGAGTCTTTCTGCAATAAAATAGAACAGAGGTGCAGATACGGTTAAGAGCAGTACTGAAAAAATTAGATAAGCGCTTGATGTTTTATGTAGCAGTTTTTTAGTCATTTTGCCATTTGTAACCTAAGCCATAAACTGTTTTAATATAGTCGCTGCAAGCAGCACTTTTCATTTTGTTTTTGAGGTTTTTGATATGCGCATAAACAAAATCGTGGTTGTCTAACATGTCGGCCATATCGCCCGAAAGGTGCTCTGCAATTGCACTTTTTGAAAGAATTTTGTTTTCGTTTCCAATTAAAAATAGCAGCAAATCAATTTCCTTTTTAGTGATGTCGATTTTCTTGTTTTTTATTTTTACTGTTTTCGAAAGCAGGTCAATTTCAATTTCATTGTAAGAAACGAGGTTGTTGCCCTTAAATTTTTTTCGCGGAATGAGGGCCTGAATTCTAACCAAAAGTTCGGATAAATGAAAGGGCTTTGTGAGGTAATCGTCGGCACCCAAATTAAAACTTTCGATGCGCGTTTCCAATGTTTCTTTCGCCGAAATTATTATTACCCCCTCGGCCTTATTTTGTTTTTTTAAGGCTTTAATTATTTCAAATCCATTTCCATCTGGTAATGTCAAATCAAGTAATATGCAATCGTAGTCATAATTTGATATCTTTTCAATTGCCAACTTTACATCGTTGGCCCACTCACACACAAAGTTGTTTCCCAACAAATAACTTTGAATGCTAAAAGCAAGTTCTTGTTCGTCTTCAATGAGCAATATTTTCATCACAACAAAGGTAAGTATTCAATTTTGAAGAAAATTAGCATTTCGCAATAGGGCAAAAAATGAGTTGACAATATTGAGTTGGCAAAAAATGAGTTGGCAGTTTTGAGTTGGCAGTTTTGAGTTGACAATATTGAGTTGACAATATTGAGTTGACAATATTGAGTTGGCAATATTGAGTTGGCAATATTGAGTTGGCAATATTGAGTTGGCAAAAAATGAGTTGGTAGTTTTGAGTTGGCAATATTGAGTTGACAGTCTTGAGTTGACAAAAAATGAGTTGGCAATATTGAGTTGGCAATATTGAGTTGACAAAAAATGAGTTGGCAATATTGAGTTGACAGTCTTGGTTAAAGACTTTGTAAACTAGTTTTCAAATGAGCCAGGAATAATGCCCAATGCAATTTGGTTTTTTTATTTTTTTTAGGTCTGAACCAATC
>Ga0163151_10004255_pt1 | contig 19496 bp, 10 predicted proteins | sample OliLakLV19MP5IB2_FD_145596 | JGI IMG/M metagenome (GOLD analysis project Ga0163151, IMG submission 145596) | Freshwater microbial mat bacterial communities from Lake Vanda, McMurdo Dry Valleys, Antarctica - Oligotrophic Lake LV.19.MP5.IB-2 | ecosystem: Environmental > Aquatic > Freshwater >... | reverse complement strand
GTCTCGCGGCCCGTTGACTGGAATCCGTCGATGGCGGGCGCGGGGCCGCGAGACAGGGCGATCAACGCTCAGGGCGTTCCGTGTTTGGGTTGCCACCTTCTCACGTGCCCCGTGGGACACATTTGCATGACCGAGCTACCGGAGGCGCGCGTGATCGCCGCCTGCGAATCGGTAATTTGATTGAACGGGAGAACTGACATGTCAGACGTGAATACGACCTTCGGAAATCTGGTTTCCGAACTGAGCCGCACCAATATCGATCTTTGGAAGGAAGAGGACAAGGCCCGCGTGCAGGACGACCTTCAGGTCGCTGACGCCAAGCGCAAGATCGACAAGCTCAATCAGAAACGAAACGACCTGATTGAGAGGATCGATGACCATGTTCTGAAGTCGCTGGCCACCAAGGGGGCCTGACGTGGCCGATACGGTAGGAAGCATCGTCGACAAGATTTCGATCATGGAGCTGAAGCTTTACCACATGCAGCTTCAGGTTCAGCGGTCGGATGCCACCCAGCAACATCGCGACATGTGCGCTCAGAAAGCGACGATGATCACGCAACAGTGCGAGGATCTTAAGCTTGAGTTGACGGAGTTGCTGGACGCCGTCATCAGCGGCCGTAAGACCATGAAACTTTATCGACAGTTCAAGATGTACAACGACCCCGTTTACCGTTAGCGCGACTGTTCGATGAGGCTGTTCCAGGCACGCTTGATCATGTCGGCGGCCGTCATTCCGTCCCGCGGATAAATCGCCCAGCCCACCTTCGTCACCAGCACGGCGTTTCCCGCCGGTGAGAGGAACTGCAGAAGAATGTCACTCCAACGCGCCGTGAGATCGTTGTAGCGACCTGTCCGGATGGTCTGTTGACAGAGCGACATGAGACGGCGGCTGATGGTGTCCACCTGGCCAGGATCGGCTGCGTCGAACACCAGTCCGAGGCCATTTCGAAAGACGCCCACGTACTGGCTCGGGTGTACGGCTTTGCGGACCGCTGAGTGAAGGTCTCGAAGAAGACGAGTCACTTCTTCCGGTGATCGGCGGCTTTTAAACTGTTCCAGCCCTTCGACCTGCAAAAGAACCACGAAGAAGGGCCTCTGAAGCGGAGCGGACTTTTTGAGGGCGAGCTCCACCTGTGATCCGAACTCTCCCGCAACCTGCATGGTGCCCGCGGCAGGCTTGGCGATGTCGGTTTTCTCGTTCATAACGACCCCCGTAATGGATAGATAATGATGCCAGTTGGTGGGTGTCGTTTTGACGCTTTCTTTGATCGTTTTCCGCTGCGGGAACCCTGCTAACCCTTCTAAAATAGCCGGTTTACCGTCGATAAACAATGTGACAAAAGGCATTTTTTTGTCATCGATTTGTCTTGTCAGTTTCGCCGCTTTGGCATGACCCACCCGTTATCCTGACAAGATGAATAACACAAAGTGGCTCAACGGCATGCACCAGTCGGATACTTTGGCCCCCGCGTCCAGAACGGAAGGAGAGGCGGTTTACACGCTCTTCATGAGAGATTTCCTTTCGATGCCCAACGTGGACTTCAGCGCGGTTTCCGAGATGGACCAGTCCGTTCGGGCTCTCCTCAACTGATTCCGGCCCGCGCGGCCCCGGTCGTCACTTTTCTCGTGCCTTCCTATATTTCCGTCACCACCTTGAAAGCCGTCCCTACACTGCTCATCCTCCCTTAAGTGCTTCTTTCAACGCCCCAAAACCGCCCATTTCTCGCAAGGAGTCCCGTTCCATGAGACAGCGCCATTTCACCCTGGCCGTCCTTCTCAGTTTTGCCCAAATCGCCCAGGCCTACGACGAGGTCAAAATCCACGCGATCACGGCGCTGGCCGATAAAAAGGCGATCCCGACAACCTTGAGACTCGACGGGGCCGGAAGCCGGTGGGTCCTCACCGAAAACGGGGCGATCCAGCGAATATCGGATAAAGGCACGCCGGCCATTCATCTGGCCGGAGGGAAGAAAGGACTTTTCAAGAAAGCGGTCGATTTCGCGTTCGTGCCGACCGGCGCGATGGCCGTTGCCGACGCAGGCCTGGGCCAGATACTGATCCTCGAACCCGGCCGGTCCGAGAGCGCCCCGGACTGGAAGCGGCCGCGCGTCTCCTCGCAGTTCGCCGCCGAGAAATCGGCTTGCGTCGCCGTCAGTTCCGACCTGATCGTCTCCGTCGGCTACGCGGGCGAGGTTCACATCGACATCTTTTCGATCTCCGGTGTGCACCTTCATCGCCTCAACGCGCCGAAGGACATGATCGAGAGCGTCAGCGCCCTGGCCTATGGCAGGGACGGAACCCTCTGGGCGCTCGACGGCAAGAAGGGAAAGGTCCATCGGTTCTCTTCGTCCCGTAAGCTCCTCGGCTCCACCGATGACCTCGAATCCGCCACCGGCCTTGCCGTGGACGATTTCGGCTTCGCCTACGTCGCCCTCGAGAAGGGTCGATGGAAGGAGATCAACCCGGAAGGCGTCATCACCGGCACTTTCGGAGCCAAAGGAAAGGCTCCAGGACAGCTCCTCTCGCCTTACGGAATCGCCGTTCTCAACGGAGAGGTCCTTGTCTCCGAGCGAGGCAACCGCCGCCTCCAAAGTTTTACGGTCATCAACAAGGCCAAGCAGGCACCGACGGTCCCAGGTCCAGCGGCGCCGATCCAGGTCAAGCTGGATACGGTCCGCACCGAGCCCCTCGAGGCCATTCTTTATCTGCCTTCCGGCGAAGAACTCGTCCGACGACCCACCGGCGCGGTCGAACTGAAAGACAAGGACGGAAAAGTCCAGGCTACATGGAAGAAGAAGGAAAAAAAGGCGCCCGGAATCGCGAAGCTCGGGGGATGGGCGCTGGACGCGGCGGGACGGATCTGGGTGAGCGACGAAACCGAAGACACGCTGAAGGTCGTGAGCTCGTCGGGCGTGGTTGTATCCACGTTCGGGAAAAAAGGCAAAACCGAGGGGAGCCTTCACAGCCCCTCAATGCTGGCGGTGCGTCCCGACGGATCGGTGGTCGTGATGGACAAGGGAGGGGACCGGGTCCAGGTGTTGGGGAAGGACGGCCTGTTCCTTTTCGCCGTGGGAGGCCAGGGCAGCAAGAAACCTGGCCAGTTCGGCTCAGTGAGCGGTCTCGCAGCAAATGGCCAAACGATCGCGCTTCTCGATGAAGACCGCAAATCACTTCTCTTCTACGGCTCGACCGGAAAGTTCATGTTCGATGTATCGAACAAGGAAGGGAAAGCCGCCTACTGGGCCCAACCCGTGGCGCTCGCTTCCGATTCCGACGGACGGTTCTATGTCCTCGACGCCGGATCGCGGCGCGTGCGTGTTTTCAATCAGAAAGGCGTTTTCCTCGGTGACTTCACCACCAACGGCACCGGGCTCGCCTGCGGCCCCGACGGAAGCGTCACGGTGATCTCGCCTAAGCAGACGGCCATTTACGTGGCCCGTTTTGTCCCCGACACGGCCCAGAAAGTGAAGGCGGCCGATGAGGCGGGCAACCTGAAGGTGACGTGGGAACCCGTCGGCGAAGCCGTCTCGTACAACATTTACAAATCCACCGGGGACGGGCGTTTCGCGCTGGCGGGAAATGCGCGGGTAAGCCCGTTCGTGGACAGCGAAGTGATTCCCGCCGCGCAGTACACCTACGCGGTTGCCGGCGTAGGCGCCGGCGGGCACGAGGGCGGCTGGGCGATGGCCGACCCGGTTCGGGCGTCGCGAAAGAAGGACGTCTCTCTCGTCAGCATCGAGAAAGTCGCGCTGCGGCCCATGTTCTCGGCGGCGTACAAATATTACGTCGGCCAGCCGGTCGGCGAAGTGACGATCATGAACAACGACGAGCAGCCGTTCCGCAACGTCAAGATCGCGCTGACCGTCGCCCGGTATTCCGATTATCCGACGGAGACGATGGTGAAGGGCCTGCTGGCGGGCGAACGCCTGTCGGTTCCCGTCACCCTCACGCTCAACGACAAGGTCCTCGAACTGACCGAGAACGCGCCGGTTCAGGTCTCGGTAAAGGTTTCCTACTTCGAGGAGAACGCGGAAAAAAGCATTTCTCAGAACGCGTCCATCACTCTCTACGCCCGCAACGCGATCTCGTGGACCGACAAGGCGCGCATGTCCTCATTCATCACGCCCCGTGACACCCCGATCGCTGAGTTCACGCGCGCCGGCATCCATGCGTTCATGACCGATCTCAAGGGTTCCACCGTCGGCAAGCCGCTGGCCAAGGCGATCCTGTTTTATGAGGCGGTGAGCGCGCTCGGCATCTCCTACGTGCCGGACCCGAACACGCCTTTCAACGTCGCGTCGGGAAAACCCGACATGCTCGACTACGTCCAGTTTCCGCGCGAAACGCTCCGGCGCAAAACGGGCGACTGCGACGACACCACGGCGCTGATGGCCTCGCTTCTGGAAAGCGTGGGCGTCCACACGGCCATCGTCGATATGCCGGGTCATGTTCTCCTGATGGCGAACACCGAGGAAAGCGACGCGCAAGCCCTGGGTCTGCCCGAGGAACGTTTCGTCAGTTACAAGAACACCTATTGGGTGCCGATCGAGACCACGCAGCTCGGTAAGAACTTCATGACCGCCTGGCAGGCCGGCATTTCGCTGGTTCGCGGCGCGCAGGTCAAGAACGACGTGGAATTTCTGGAGGTCGACATCGCCTCGAACGAGTACCCGCCCGTGACCCTCATCGAGGCGGACCCGAACACGCCGCCGTTCCCTGTGGAGAGACTGAAGAGTTCCTTCCCCGCGGTGCTCGCGAAGTTGAAGAAAGAGCGTTACGACTCGCAGCTCGACCGCGTAAAGACGGCCATCAAATCCGATCCGGCGAACCGTTCGCTGCAGGTGGAGCTCGGGATGGTATACGTCGAGGGTGAGAAAACGCCGGAAGCCAAGGGCCTGTTCGAAATCCTGACCAAGGAAGAGGAGCCCGTGGAAATCCGCGCGGCCGCACGGAACAACCTGGGCAACCTCGCTTTCCTCGGCGGGGACTTCAAACTGGCCGCGAACGAATATGCGGAAGCCGGAACACTTTCTCCCGACGACGGCGGCATCCTCATCAACCGCGCGCGCGCGGCGTTGGGACTGGGCGACAAGGAAAAGGCCCGGGGCTTTCTCGTCGAAGCGTCAAAGCGCGCCAAGGACTGGCGCGAGTTTACCGATGATCTTCCGCCCGAAATCATTCCGAAATAACTGCTAGGAGGGTTTATGAAGAACGTGACACTCGGCGCTTTGTCTCTCATGATTTTGCTCGCCTCGCAGGCTCGCGCGGTGGAGCCGGAAAAGGGCGGCGTGGCCGTCTCATCGGTGAAACCGGCCGAGAAGAAACGGATGTCGTTCGAAGGCTGGTTGAAAGATCTGAAGAGGCGCGTGGCCCGGACCCGGGCGCGCCCCAATCAGCTTGTCGCCGTGGCCGCGGTGCGCGGGTCGGAGAAGGACATCGCTCCCAAGCTTTACTGGAAAGGAAAGAAGGCGCAGGGGCCGGTGGGGGGCGCCGAGCTCGATGACTTCGAGAAAGCCGTCGATGCCGCGCTGGCGGGGGAGCCCGACGCGCAGAACAAGCTTCAGGCTTTCATGGCCGCCTATCCGAAGAGTTCGCTGAGCCCCGACGCCCACACCGCGATGGACCGCCTCAGCGCCGGCGAATCAACGACGCGTTGATTTCCTAGGGCAGGAACCGGGCGCGGACCGCCGCGTCCGGGATTTCGCAGGCGTCGTACTTGCCAAACCAGCGATACCGGTTTCGCGCCACCCAGGCGTAAATGCCGTCCCGGACCCCGCGAGGCACGACATTGAAGATCCCCGCCAGCCGCCAGAAGCCGCCAATCTCTCGAAGAATTCCCAGCGCCGCGTCCGACTTCACGGCGATTCGTTCGTCCGTGCCCGATCCCGTCACCAGAACGATGCTGTCTTCGCCGGCCAGCTCGGGATGCCGGGCTCGCACACCCGCCGCCGTTTCTCCCTGAAGAGCGGAAAACACCATCCGTTTCTCCCGGTCGATGACGAGAATGATTTGCACGGTATGGTCGCAGAGACCACACACGCCGTCGTAAAGAATGAGGGGGGCTCGTTCAGTCATAGCCTTCGGTTATTGTACGATCGTTTCGTGATTCGCGCTCTCCGCATTTTTCTCCTCATCTGTCTCGTGACGCCCGCCGGCCTCTCCGCTGCTCCCCGCTCGCTCCAGGAAGACTGCGTCATCTGCGGCCACGCCTGCTGCTGCCCCGAGATGTGCGCCCCGAAAATAGCGGAACTGAAGGCGCTGAAAAAGGCCCAGAGCTGCGGGTCGGCTTCGGCCACCTGCCGCTTCGGCGTCGACGAGAGTCACGAGGCGCGCCTCGAAGTCACGCAGGTCCCGGCCCCGGTCCGCGCCCTGGCCTGGGTGGGCCGTCCCGTCCTCCCGGAGCGATCAGAACCCGTTTTGCAGGGCCGTTTCACCAGAACGAAAACGATTCAGATGCCGCCGCCCACCCCGCCTCCGCGCTTCGCCGCGTAGTCCCCTCGCCACACCTTCTTTAACGTCGTTCACCACCCGGCGCGTTCCTTGTTTTTTTTGCGCGACGGGGAGCGTTCTTTATTACCCAGGGGGTTTTTCTTCCATGAGAATCATCGTTATTGCCGTCCTTTCTGTCCTTTCCATTCTTCTGGCGCCCCAGGCCGCGCGGTCGGGCTGCGGATCCGCAAGCTGTCCCATCGACGTCGCGACCGCGGAGCACACCGGCGCCGGCGACATCCGCCTCGACTACACCTACATCTACAGCGATCAGACGCGGGCCCGCATCGAATCGCGCAACGCGAGCGTGGGAGAAATCCGCGGACACCACGACGAGGTCTCCACTCTGAACATCATTCAGAAGGTCTCCGTCGAAGCGGGACTCACGCCGAGACTCAGTCTTCAGCTTTCGGTGCCCATGGTCCACCGGGAACACCGGCACATCCACCACCACATGGGAGCCGACATCAATGACAGCTGGAATTTCGACGGCGTGGGGGATCTGGAGGTCCTTTCCCGTTATGCCTTCATCAACCGTCCGGACGGGGGCCTTCGCGCGAGCGTCATTCTCGGCGGAGTCCTTCCCACCGGCCGGGACAGCGCCGTCAATGAGAGGGGCGACGCGGCGGAGGTGGGAATTCTTCCTGGCAAAGAGGCGTACTCGTTGATAGCAGGCGCTTCTCTCGCCCGAGCTTGGTCGGCCAAAACCGCAACCGGCGCCTACGCGCGCCTGCCCGCATTCATCAGTTCCACCTATCAGTGGAACGGCCAGGGAACGGAGAACTATAAGATCGGCAACATGTGGATCTCCAATGCCGGCATCGTCTATCCGATCCTTCCCAAGGTGGGCGTGATCCTTCAAACAAACGTTCATGTTTCCCGCAAGGACGACGCGGGCAACACGCGTGAGGAGATCCAAAAGACCGGAGGCACCTTCGTTTACCTTACCCCCGGCCTCCGGCTCACGCTGACCGACGATCTCTGGTCTTTCTTTCAGGTCCAGCTCCCGGTCTACCAGTACTTGAACAGCATCCAACTCACATCCGCCGTCAATCTCATGGGCGGCGTGTCTTACCGATTCAGCGCTCTTTAGGGAGGTTTGCTAAAGTACCGGAATCCATGGAACTGGAACTTTATCGACGGCTTCTCTCCGAGCGCATTCTGGTTTTCGATGGCGCGATGGGGACCAACCTTCAGGTTTACAACCCCACCCTCGACGACTACGACGGAAAGGAAGGATGCACGGAGGTACTGACCTTCAAGCGTCCCAACTGGGTGCGGGACATCCACGCCGGGTTTTTCAAGGCCGGCTGCGACTTCGTTGAGACCAATTCTTTCGGCGCCAATCGAATCGTGATGGCGGAATTCGATCTCGCCGACCAAACGCTCGAGTACAACCGCGCCGCCGCCAAACTCGCCAAGGACGTCGCCCTGCAGTTCTCCACCAAAGACCACCCGCGCTTCGTCGCAGGTTCGATGGGACCCGGAACCAAGCTTCCGTCGCTCGGCCATACCGATTTCGACACGCTCCGCGTGAATTACGCCGAACAGGCGCAGGGCCTGATTGAAGGCGGCGCGGACCTGTTGCTCGTCGAGACCTGCCAGGACCTCCTTCAGGTGAAGGCCGCCGTGAACGGCTGCGTCGATGCCATGAGAAAGCTCAGGAAGCGCGTGCCGCTGAACGTCCAGGTCACCATCGAGAACACCGGAACGATGCTCGTCGGCAGCGACATGGCCACGGCGATCACCGTCATAGAAAGCCTGCCGGTCGACACCATCGGGCTCAACTGCGCCACCGGCCCGCTCGAGATGAGCGAGCACGTGCGCACCCTCGGCCAGATGACCGATCGCTTTATTTCCGTCCTACCGAACGCCGGGTTGCCGGAAAATGACCAGGGTCGCGCCGTCTACAAGCTCACGCCCGACCAGCTCGCCAGCCACCTGGTGGACTTTGTCTCGCGTCACGGCGTCAACGTCGTCGGCGGCTGCTGCGGAACCACCTTCGAGCACCTCGCCAAAGTGGTCGCGTCCGTCAAAACCCTCACGCCGGTGAAGCGCCAGCCCAAGCGCGTGGCCGCGGCGGCGTCGCTCTATATGAGCGTGCCCATCCGTCAGGAGCCCGCGCCGATGATCATCGGCGAACGAACCAACGCCAACGGCTCTAAACTTTTCCGAGACCTGCTCCTCACCGAAGATCATGACGCCATGGTCAACATCGCCAAGGAGCAGGAGGCCGAGGGCGCCCACGTCCTCGACGTGTGCACGGCCTATGTCGGCCGCAACGAAGTGAAAGACATGAGCGAACTGGTCCGCAAACTGACGCTCCAGGCACGCGTGCCGCTGATGATCGACTCGACGGAAGCGCCGGTCATTGAAGCCGCGCTCAAGCTTTACGGCGGCAAGGCGATCATCAATTCCATCAACCTCGAAGACGGGGAAGAGCGAATGAAGAAGATCTGCCCGATGCTCACCACTTACGGCGCCGCCGTCGTCGCGCTCACCATCGACGAAGCCGGCATGGCCAAGACAGCCGACAAGAAGTTCGAGATCGCCAAACGAATTCACGACCTCGGCGTCGAAAAATATGGCCTGAAGGCGGACGACATCATTTTCGACGCGCTGACCTTTACGCTGGGCAGCGGCGACGAAGAGTTCCGCCGCGCCGGCATCGAAACGATTGAGGCAATCCGGCGGATCAAGAAAGAGCTCCCGGGCGTTCACACCACGCTGGGAGTGAGCAACATCTCGTTCGGCCTCAAGGCCGAATCGCGGATCGTCCTCAACAGCGTTTTCCTGCATTACGCCATCGAAGCCGGGCTTGATTCAGCCATCGTCAACGCCAAGAAAATCCTGCCTCTCTTCAAGATTGACGAGAAGGGGCGCGAGCTTGCCCGCAAGCTGGTGTTCGACGAACGCGAACGCGACGCCGAGGACAACGTGACGTTCGACCCGCTCCACGCTTTCATGGCCCACTACGCCGATGCGAAGTCATCCGCGGGGCCCGCCGCGTCCAAAGTCGCCAAAACGGTAGAAGAAGAGCTGAAACAGAGGATCATCGACGGAAACAAGCAGAACATCGACAAGCCGCTCGCCCAGGCCCTCGAGAAGTATCCGGCGCTCGAAATCATCAACACCATTCTCCTCGACGGGATGCGCGTGGTCGGAGAGCTCTTCGGCTCGGGCCAGATCCAGCTTCCGTTCGTTCTGCAGTCAGCGGAGACAATGAAGGCAGCCGTGCGCTTCCTCGAGCCGCACATTCCCAAGAACGCCAGCGGCAGAACGAAAGGAAAGATGGTGCTCGCCACTGTGAAGGGCGATGTCCACGACATCGGCAAGAACCTGGTCGACATCATCCTTTCCAACAACGGATATTCCGTGGTGAACCTCGGCATCAAGCAGCCGATGGACGCCATTCTCAAGGCCGCGCAGGAACACAAGCCTGACGTGATCGGGTTGTCCGGACTCCTCGTGAAATCAACCGCGGTCATGAAGGAGAACCTGGAAGAACTCAACGCGCGCGACATCAAGTACGACATCATTCTGGGCGGCGCCGCGCTCACACGGAAGTTCGTGGAGTTCGACCTGCGAACGATCTACAAGGGGCGGGTGTTTTACGCGCACGACGCCTTCGCGGGCCTGCGCATCATGGACGAGATCACCAACCCGTCGATGGAGCAGACGCTCACGGGTGATTACGGCGTGAAGGATCCCAAGGATGCGGCGGCCAAAATGCCGGTGAACCTGCCGGTGATCGGCACGCCGAAAGCCCCGGTGGTGCACGCGCCCCTCGGCGTGGCGCCGGTCCCCAGGCCCCCGTTCTGGGGCGCGCGCGTGGTGCGCGGCATCGATCTGAAGGAAACCTATTCGTTCATCAACGAGACCGCGCTCCTCAAGGTGCGCTGGGGCTTCAAGCGCGTGCGCGAGTCCAGCGTGGAAGAGTACGACGCGATGATGAAGGAAAAGGTCTACCCGGCGTACGATAAATGGAAGGCCTACGCGCTGCGGGAGGGAATTTTTCAGCCGCAGGTGGTGTACGGCTACTTTCCGTGCCAGTCGGAAGGAGACGAACTCATCGTTTACCAGGACGACGCCAAGACGGAGCGGCAGCGCTACCGGTTCCCGCGCCAGCCGAAGGAGCCGTTTCGCTCGATTCCGGATTTCTTCCGGCCGAAGGTGTCGGGGGAGATGGACGTCATCGGCATGATGATCGTCACCATCGGCGGCCTGGCGACGCCTCGGATCCAGGAAATCTACAAGAGCAATGAGTACACCGATTACCTGTACCTGCACGGCCTGAGCGTGGAGACGGCCGAGGCGCTGGCCGAGCAATGGCACAAGCGCATGAGAGAGGAACTTGCCATCGCGGGCCAGGATTCGCCCGCCGCGCGCGACCTCTTTCAGCAGAAATATCAGGGTTCGCGCTACAGTTTTGGTTATCCCGCCTGCCCCAACCTCGAGGACCAGACGAAAATGTTTGAGTTGCTTGAGCCCCACCGCATCGGCATTGAACTGTCGGAGGAGTTTCAGCTTCATCCGGAGCAGTCGACGTCGGCCTTGATCGTCCACCACCCCGAAGCCAAGTACTTCTCCGTCGATTAAGCCTGGGTTTCGATCAGGCGGCGCAGGCGGATCATGTCGCCGAGCTGCGTCGTCGTGACCGGCACGGCGATCCGCGTGGCGCTTTCGATGAGCAGGTAGATGCTCGCGAGGCGGGGATTGAGGCGCTCGAGCGCCTGAAGGGACTCCATCGCGGCCGGCGAGAGCGCGGCGTTCTGCGAGAGGAACACGTTGATCTTCTTGAGGGCGGACAGCTCGAGCCGCGCCTGAAGCGCGTCGGGCGCGAAGGCGAGCGTGTCGTCGTTGGCGACGAAGCGAACCGCCTTTCCAAATTTTCCGTCAAGTGCGAGCGACGCCACGGCCGTGGCGTCCTTGCCCGAGATCGCGAACACCAGCGTTTCCTTCGACCCCGCCGCGCTCCGCCGCGCCAGCTCCTTGCGCGCCTCCGCCTCGATCGCCGCCGCGCTCGTGCCTTCGGCAACGACACGAACATTGACCGTCGAATCGGCCGGCGTCGCCGCGGGCCTCACCACGTCATCATAGGCTTTCACGTCGGCCGGATTGGCGCGCGTCAACGCCACCAGCTCAGGAAGAACGTTCGAAGCCCGGCGGCCGCGGCGCATCTGGTCCTGAAGATAGAGCGCGCCCTGCACGCGAAGGTCGAGGCCGTCACCGAGCCCGAGTTCCGCGGTCGCGGGAAGGACCTGCACCAGTCCGTCGATGAGCGCCTGCTGGTCCGCCGGAAGACCGTCGCGCGCGCGGACGAGCGCGAGCGCGGTCTGCTGGGCGGGCGTGAGGGCGGAACGGCCCGCCGCCTGCGGGGCGGCGTCGATCAAAAAGTGGATGAGGGCATTGGCGCTCCAGCCCGAGACCCCCAGGCCGACGATGTTCCAGACCGTTCCCGGCTCGGTGCCACTGAACGCGAGGAACAGCACCACGCCGGCGATGGACGACGCGATGATTGCCGCCTGGCCCGCCAGGCGCCAGAGATATTGGGCGCGGCTGACATTGGGATGATTGGCGGCAAACGCGCGGCCGTAGACGGCGATGCTCTCGCGCACGGCGGTGTAGAGCGAAACCTTCCATTCCGCCGCGCGGCCGAGGAACAAATGGCGCGAGAAAAACCCGAGGACCTCGCTGAAAGTGGAGGGGAGAATGAGCGACGCCGCGGGCTGGGGAGCGGGCGCGTCCTTTTCAAAAAGGTTTCCGCCGGCCGCCAGGAAGCGGAACACCGCCCACAGATCGGACGGAAGGTTCCGGTCAAAGTCCTCCATCGTCTGGAAAAACCACATGGCGCGCGCGATGTCGGATTCCTGCGAATTGATGACGCGCTGGCGAAGCTGGTCCTTCAGGGTATCGGGGATGCCGCCATTCACCGGAACGAGCCCGAGCACCGCCGCTTCATTCCGCGACTTGAGCGCCTTCACCATCTTCACCAGCCAGGCCTGGCTTTCCGCGCTGATCGACGACGAGGCGCCAGCGTCGATCAGGTGGATTGTCCGACCGTCCACGATAACGTGCCCAATTTTCGGATCGGCGTGGTAGAAGCCGTCGACGAAAAGCTGGCGGAAGAACTCGCGCGCCGCGCGCCGGCGAAGGTCCTGCACGTTGTAGCCCTGCGCCGCGAGTTTGCCTCCTTGGGACAGCGGCGTTCCCTGCACGAGTTCTTCGATGATGATCTTGTTGTCGATGACTTCAAAGATTCGGGGGACAGTGAACCGATAGCGGCCCCAGGCAACGGACGGGAAAGCGAACCGGAGCGGAATCGACAGGAAAAAGTTGCGGACGCGGGCGATGATGCCTTTGTTATCGAGCGAACTGCGCAGGCGGTCGGCGTTCGACCGTTCGCCCTGGAAATCGAGCTCCGAGGTGAAGATCTCCTTGATCTGCTGGATGAGGCGCTTCGGAATAACGAAGCCGAAGCCCACGAGCTCCGGACCGATCGCCGTAAGGACGTTTTCTGTGAAGCGGAGGTCGTCGACGATACGCTTCTCCACATCGGGGCGCTTCACCTTGAAGGCGACGATGCGCTCTCCGATGATCGGGAACCGGATGCGCACGCGGTACACCACTTTGATCGACGCGCTGCCGAGCGGCTCCTCAACGGACAGGATGCGTGAGGACAGGCCGAGTTTGGCGATGAGGTCGAAAACAATGCCCTTGGGCAGCGGGCGGGCGCCACTTTCCGACTTCTCGAACTCCTCACGCTGGACGGCCGGCGTGGAAGGTGAGCGCGCGAGGATCTGGCTGATCTTCACGCCGACCAGGCCGAGCGCTTCGAGCATGAGGCGGATGGCGCGCGCTTCACGCACTTCGGGAGAAAGCGATCCGTTGGCCTGGTTGAGGGACGACATCGCCAGCGTCAAGTTCACGATGATCTCTTCGCGTCGAAAATCGTCCGCGTAGCGGAAGACGGCGTTGAACACCACGCGCAGGAAATCCCGTTTGGTGCTTGTCGCGGGAATCATCGAATCGAACAGGCCGTCAAGGAAGAGCTTCGTGGAATCGCCGTCGGAGAAGATGTTGTCGCGGCCGTTCAGGATGGCCGAGAGGAATTCTTTGTAGCCGCTGCGGCCCGCGTCGGGAATGTTCGCCGTGACCGTGGGAAGCAGCACAGTGCGCAGGGTGTCGAAATTCACGTGAAACTTGTGTTCGAGCACGATGAGGAAGTACGGCTTGGGCCGCGGGTTGGCCGAGCCGGGGGAATCGTAAAGCCAAAGCAGGAAGCGCGCCTTTTCGATCGGGTCTCTCGCGACGATCATCTGGCGGATGAGGTCCGTGAGAAAAGCGGTCTTTTGTGTCTCCTTTTCGCGAAGGCGCTCGGGACTCTCAAAGGGATTGCCCATGAGCGCCTCGACGCGCTTCATGTCCTCTGGGATGCGCGCCGCGCGCTGGGCGACTTCGTTAAGGACATCGTCGCGCAGGGCACTGGCGTCCGGGAAAAAGCGAATCACCACCGGAAGGGCGGAATCAAGGTCGGCGAACAGGTCGGGGCTCTGCGTCCAGACCTGGTCCAGCATTTCCAGGGCGTATTTGTCGCGGAGCGAATTGTTGGAGAAAAGCTCGAGCAACGCCTGCACGCCGAGCACGGAATTCGCGGTCACGCGTCCATCGAGCGCCTGGACGATCCAGTAGTCCCGCTCCGCCGAGGGCCGGTTGAAATAGGTGAGGATCAGCTCCGTCTTTTCCACCATGCGGCCGGGGCGCGACATCTCCTCGACCAGCGCGGGCGTGGCGAGCGAGGCCATGAAAACGTCCAGCTGGGAGGCCGTGCCTCCGCGGGACGTGTAAAGCGCTTCGCCGTAGGAAGCCACCTCCGTCGCGTGCGCGGCGCGCAACGGCGCCTCGTCGACGGGCAGGCTGAGCTGGGTGGTCATTCGGGTCCAGTTGAGATCGTTACCGGAGCGGACAAAGTAATCGTCGGCCATCGACGGAATGATGGTCTGGAGGGCCGCGAGGACGCGCGCGCGATCGGCCGGCGCGAGACCGGCGACCCGCGCCTGAAGCGCCTCGAGATCCTGAAGCTCCGTGTCGGGAACGCGCTGCCCGAGGGCCGGCTCGAGCACCCGATCGATCCACAGGAAGAAAAGAAGGTGATTGCGCAGGGCCGTGGCGGGAAACGCGGCGGTAACGCGGGCCGCCGCTTCCTCCGGCGTTCCGGGAATCTGTGAGATCACGGACAACAGGGCGCGCACGCTCCCAGGTTCGCTCATGGGCTCAGCCGGCGACATTCTGCGGACGCGGGACGGGTTCGACTCAACGGAAAGCATATCGCCGCCGCCGCTGCGGACCTCGTTCTGGAACGCATCCCATCGGTTCGTACCCTTGAAATCCCAGGCCTGAATGGCGTCGTCGAACGTGATCGGCGCGGGAAGCCCCAGATCGTCGAAGAGGTTCATGAGGAAGATCGGGACCGATCCCATCGCAAACGCGATGTCGCGATCGTTGTCGTCGTCGTGCGACAGGCTGAAATAAGGCGAGGTCTTGCGGACCGCCTCTCCCAATCGCTTGGAGCTGCGACGAAGGAGGGCGCCGAGAACCTGGCGCTCGTCGTTGTTCATCCCCTGCATCGCCACCTTGACCACATCCCACGATCCGCCGCCGTGAGCGAGAACGTACAGGAGCGGTTTCATTTCCCGCCGGACATTGGGCAGTCGTCCGGCCACCTCGGGGCCCACGGCCGCGGGAAGGCTGCGGTCGTAGGCGTCTCCATTGAAGAAGCCAGGGTCGGTGCCGATTCGTTTGTCGAACTCCTCACGGAACCGGTCGCCGCGTGCCCAGCCGGCCCTGCCGAACTCTTCCAGCGCGGTCCGGTAGAGCATCTCCGTATCCTCTTCCGAGAGTTTTCCGTCGAAATATTTCATGAATTCGGCGACCGGGAATGACCAGTCTTCCGAACCTTCGTAGCGTCCGCGAACCATTAGGCGGACGTAGTCCAGGCGCGCCGCCTGCCCCAGCGCCGCGAACTCCGGTGTGCGGTACGAAGCGTTGATCGTCGCCCAATCGGCGCCTTCGGCGGCGACACGCGCGCGAAACCGGGCCTGAAGCGCGGGGGGCGCCGCGCGAACATATTCCACGATCAACTCGGCGGCGTCGAGCCCCAGCGGATGGCCCGGGCTGGCCTTGTACCAGTTCCCTGCGTCAATAGCGGGGGTGAGGCCTTCCTTGATGAAATCGATCAGGACATCGAGTTGCGCTTCGGAAAGTTCCTGGGCGGTGGAGCGCCGCTTCATCAAGGCGCCGGTGACCCGCGTGATGTACGCCTCGTACCGCGACCCAAAGCCGTTGTTGAGCGCGCGGTCGCGAAGGGCGCTCAGGATCTGAAGAAGGCGGAACGTGTCGTCCACCGGCATCTGGCCGGCGGCAATGTCGGCTTCGAGTCCCGCGATCATCGAATCGCCGATACCGTCCATGTAAGTGCGCGACCGATTGCCGTCGCCGACCGTGCGATAAACGTTTTTATACGTCTCCTCGTCTTTCGCCACGTGAATCCAGTCGAGGAATTCCTGGGCGGCCTGCTGCGCGCTGTCCGGCTGGTCGAAGTCGATGCGGTACTCGAGCAGGCGGGGGAAACCGAGCGCGAGCATCTCCACCTGTTCGGATTGACTCAGGCCGCGAACCTCCCGCGCGTATTCCTCGTCGATCTTCAGGTCATAGCCGACACGGCGATACTCGCGCCGATCGAGGCTGTCGGCGATCAATTTCTCGAGGAGCCGCCGCTGCAGCTTTTCGACGCGCGTTCCGGAAAGGCTGTCGAGCCGCGCCTCGAACGCAAGTTTCAAAGTGTCGTCCTGGACTTTGGGTCCGGAGCGGCGATCGAGCGCGTTCGCCCCGATCATGTAGACAAACATCAGAAGCTGGGGATCGTCGATCTCGTTCATGAGGTCCGTGAGCTGTTGGACGTTGTTGATGTGGACGGCGCGGTCCTGGATCTGGCGGAGCCGCGTCGATCCCTCGATCTCGCGGCGGGCGGCGACATTGAATACCCGGGTGGGGACGTCGTAGCTCAACCAATGGCGGCCGAGGACGCGGCGCTCAAGGCGCACCGCGCGTTCGAGAAGCTCGGGATGCGTTCCCCAGGCTGGCTCCTTGACGTTGTGCGACCGGATCCATTCCGCGAGCTGCCGAAAGAACCTCGATGCTTCGCCCACGGTGTAGCCCGCGCGGTCCATGAGCACCAGCGCGCCCAGGTCCGCTTCCCATTCGCGCGCCCGCGCCTGCTGGTGACGCTCAAAATAGTTCAGGTCCTTTTCTTCCTCGTTGCGGTCCACGGCGTCGCGAAGCTGGATCGCATGGGTGATTTCGTGGGCCAGCACGAAGGCAATCGCGTCTTTCGTGAGGACGTTGCCGCGCGCGAGCATCCGGATCAACCCGAGGTTCACGCTGATCACCGGATAGTCGCGGACGTTGGAAGCGTTGGGGTCGGAGGCGTCCTCGATAAAAATCTGATACTGGGCGGGGTCGAGCCCGGCCACGCGCAGGAGGTCATCGTAGATGGTCCGCACTTCGGCGTAGAGATCGCGGTAGCTCTGAAAGTCACTGAAGCCCGGGGCGATCAGCGGCTGGGTGTCGTGCACCGACTGAAGGTAGCGCTCCTTCACCTGCCGGTTCCGGATGTAGCGCGCGTCGCCCGTGGTGCGCAGCGCGGGCTCGATGCGCTCGACCGGAGTCACTTCGTCGAGCGACAGCGTCAGCGACGCGTCGGGATTTCGGAGGTTGAAAATAAAATGCGTACCGGCGTTCGAAGCGGAAAAGCCGACGGCCGTCGCCGATGCGACAATAAGTACGCCTTTGGCGATGGCCAACACCAATTCGTCCATCGACAGAGGCAAGGTATTGGGCGCGAAATAGACCCCCAGAGCGATTCCGGCAACCACCCCTACCACGGTTCCGATCAGGGCCGCGTTAGTTATGAGGTTGATTCCGCGGCTGCGGCGAGCGCTCTGAGCCTCAGTTCCCGGATGAAGGCCGAGAAAGTCCTTCCGAAACACCGCGAACATCTCCAACGCGGGCGCGAGAACCAGACGGGTGAACGTGGGGAGGAATCGCCCGAGCCAGGAGAAATACAACCGCCCAGTCAAAACGGTGTTGGGCGTCGTCAGCGGCGCGCCGCGGATATCTGTATTTGGCGTTGGCGCCTGCGAGAGCGATAAAGCAATGGATCCAAAATCTTCCTGCATCAACTGAGTGATGTGATCAAAATCCTCGGTCATCGAATGGAACCCGTTGATGACACTTGTGACTGTGACGTTGACCTGGAGAACATCATCTTCGGTTAGCGATGTTTTCCTTTGGGTGCTTCGGGCGAGAATCTCCAGGCGGGTCGCAAGCTCTCTGAGCATTCGGTAGACATCCGCGGTATCCACGCGTCGGGACATCTCCGCGCTGGAGATGCCCGGCATGTCCGGTGTGATCTGAGGGCCATAGACGGCCGTGTCCGGTGTGGCAAACAATTGAAATGGGTCGGAATCAATCGAGTAAAAGGTGGAAGTGTTGTCAGGGGTGGGCCGGAAATACTCGACAAACGCCCTGAATATTTCGATCTTCTGAAGAGCGCGTTCGGATCGCGTTGCTATCTTTTCCTGCGTGTCCCCTACCATGGACCCGATAAGATTGGTTGTGACAAGAGAAATGCGGTTCCCAAGTTCGTGGCTGATGAGCCGAGAGATTCGCTGACGATCATTGATCTGTCCTGCCGTCGGCGGTGCCGCCGCGGCGCGGGTATCGATGTAGTCGGCTCTCAACTCCAGATTGCGGATCAGCCGATTGATTCCATCGCGCATCTCAGCCGACCGCCCACGAATGTTCCCAACCATTCCCGGCGTGAGAACTCCGTCGTTCCCGGAGGCGTCCTTGATCAGTTGTTCCGCCGCCACTCGGAAGGATTGAATCTGACGCTCAATTGAGGATAGCGCCGCAATATCATTGAGGGAGGCTCCGGTGGTCGAGAGGAGACCGCCCAAATCCTCTGGCTGGTATCCCGGCGTGTCCGCTGTGATGTAGATCCCGGTCGTGTCGTAGCGACCCAGATAGAAAGCCATATTCTGGTTTCGTGCGGCGTCAAAGGCGTCGAGCGCGCGCAGAAAATTCGGAACGCCTTCCCGAAGGTAACCAAGGATCTCCTGATTGTATTCGCGTGAGCCGTCACCGGCCTCAAGAAGGTCGATATAGGAGATGGATCCGGCGAAGGCATTCAAAACCCAATGTTGGAGGCCACCAACCACGCGCCGGACCTCGGGGGCTTGGCCAATCCCTGGTCCGTTGATAGTCAACGCGGCGTTGGGATTAAAAAGCGTGAAGAAGAAATGCCGCCCCGAGTTGAGGGACACGGCGCCGGCCGCGGCCACAACGGCCACCATCGTTGCGCCGACCGTCACTGCCTGGAGCAGGCCGGCGACCGTCCTCGGGGCCAGCCCCGGAGCGAAATAGATGAGCGCCGCCAGCGCGAGCGCGCCGCCAATCAGGGCGCCCGCTTTGGTCCACAGGACGATCGCAGCCTTGCCGCGGTCCTGGCGCGCGCGCTGTTCCGCGGTACCGCGGTGAGCCGGGACGAAATCCGAATTGAAAACGGCGAGAACTTCGAGCAGTGGCGCCAACACGTACATGGTGAAGACGGGCTGCTTGGCGCCCATCCAACCGAAATATTTACGACCGATGCCCTTCGTGTCGATGAGCGAGGTCAACCGGGCGAGGAGCGATCGCGCGCCGGCGAGGGCGCGGGCGGGGGAAATAAAGCGAAGGACCGGAAGGCCGAGCGCCGGATCGGGCGCGGGGAGACCGCTCTCCACCGCGTTGTAACTTCCCGGCACGGCGTCGGGCGTCGACGTGAGCGTGCGCCCGCCGGACGTCGTTTCGATGACGCGGCTTCCGCCCTCCCGGCGCACGGCGCTGGTGCCGGAAGCGAACCGTCCCGTTTTTCCGGCGGCCGCCGCCGACGCGAGATCGTAATG
>Ga0163151_10004254_pt1 | contig 19498 bp, 20 predicted proteins | sample OliLakLV19MP5IB2_FD_145596 | JGI IMG/M metagenome (GOLD analysis project Ga0163151, IMG submission 145596) | Freshwater microbial mat bacterial communities from Lake Vanda, McMurdo Dry Valleys, Antarctica - Oligotrophic Lake LV.19.MP5.IB-2 | ecosystem: Environmental > Aquatic > Freshwater >... | reverse complement strand
GCAGCTGCACCTGTTGGTGAGCCAACTCGACGTGCTCGATACGAAGACCATTGACGCCGAGCAGAAGTCCGCGTGATATTGTGAACGTCGGTGGAACCGGCTTTTCAACTAACGGAGGGACATTCTCCGCAACCAGCCCATCCTTGCTTTGTCTTGTCAAGGGTTTCTGTTTGAAATGCTAATGGCATTACTAACTGTGACCGAACAACAGACCAGATTCTCCACTTCGTGCTATCAGGGTAACGATCAAAGTATGCTGTGTAACCACCTTTAATATTGCGTTCTTGGTGTTCAATTTCTTCGGGTTTTACTGACATTATTGCCACCTTTCGGTTTGGCGGTCCAGCGATTATCGACACGACAATTGCTGGATCGCAGTTGATATTCAGCAGCGTGACATTTACAAAACCTAGGTCAACTCAAAATCTTGTGACCACATCTCAGAACCACCGATTTCCTGCGGAAAACTAAAGAAAATTTATTTTTCCAGCACTCAACGACAACTAACGAATGGTCTAGTTTCAGTCGGCAAACTTATGCTTTCAGCCGCTCTAGCTACCTGATTTGCCATTGGCAAATCCAGTGGTATCCGGCACCGCAATCCTCCTAATGCTTTGGATTGAGATAGAAAAGAGAAAGGGCCAATTCAAAGGTGTCGGGAGTCTTTATTAGACATAGCGTGGAAAGCGGAAGCACGTTTTATTCTATCATCTTGCCGCCTCCATTAATGCCTTCTTATTAGCACCCATCAGCGTGAATCAGCGGTCACTCTTCTTTGTGACTCTTCGTGCCTTTTCGTGGCCATTCTCCTCCCCAAGAAATTCGCGCCTCGGTATGGCATCAAGAATCATGAGCCGCGGGTTCTTCCCAAACCATGAGCCGCACGGCGCTAGCCGCGGGTTCTTCAATTTCAGGACATTCCTCAAAGAACCCGACGCTAGCGCGTTGCGGCTCATATTGAACCGCGCGGCCAAAATTAGCGGCTGATATTGGCCGCGCGTTTGTGATAAAATCAGCAACGCGTGAGACTATGTTTATGCGCCGCGACTTGATTCTTTGGTAGGCGCGGAACACTACAGGTTGTAAAGACTTGGCCCAACAACGACTAAAACGCGAGCACTTTCGCGCCAAACCACAGCATCTAGTGGGTCCGGTCAGGCCAGCCACTACCTATAGACATTTTCATTCCCCTTCGAGCACACCTAAGTCTAATGCTGAAACAGTATCTTGTTTTTTCAGCCCACCAGAAATCACAAAACATCTTGTGGGTCTACCCCCGCCCGGAAAAGACGAGCGACGATGAGCATTAATCAGTCTTCGTCTTCCTCTTCGACAACTCCCATTTCCAGTTGCCGCATCTTGCGGTAGAGATTCGAGCGATGCAGACCAAGCCGCTTGGCTGCTTTGCTCATATTGCCGTTGACCTTATCGATGGTTTGCTTGATGTACTTCTGCTGAAAATCGTGCGTGGCCTCGGCCAAGCTCGCATTGAAATCGAAATGCAGCGAGTCACTCTCTCCCCCCGCGTTGATAAACGCTAGATCGTCGGCTTCGATGCGGTCGCCGGAGGTGAGATATGCGAGGCGCTCCATGAGATTACGCAACTCGCGGACATTGCCCGGCCAGGGGTGTTCAAGCATCCGTTTTTTCGCCGCCGTGGAGAATTGGGGACGGTTGCGGCCCATGTTGCGGCAGAACGAATCGAGGAAAAAATCGGCTAGCAACAGTACGTCTTCGCCACGCTCGCGCAAGGGGGGGAGTTCCAAGCTCACGACATTCAAGCGAAAGAACAGATCCTCGCGAAACCGTTTTTCGCGGACCATCTTGCCGAGGTCTTGATTCGTCGCCGCGAGGATACGCACCTCGGTATGAATGGGTTGCGAACCCCCCACGCGCACGACCACTTTGTCTTCGAGCACTCGTAGCATTTTGGCCTGACCACTGAGGCTCATGTCGCCGATTTCGTCAAGAAACAGTGTGCCTCCCGACGCCAATTCAAATTTGCCATGGCGCGTCTCACGGGCATCGGTAAAAGCCCCTTTTTCATGGCCGAAGAGCTCGCTTTCGAGCAGTGTTTCAGTGAGTGCCGCACAATTGACCGCGATGAACGGTTGCTCGCGCCGCCGGCTCAAATAATGAATTGACCGAGCGACCACCTCTTTGCCAGTGCCGTTTTCACCCAGCACGAGAATGGCGAGGTCGGTATCGGCAATCCGGCGGATCGTGGAACGCAACGCCCCTATGGCCGGGCTTTCGCCGATGAGTTGCAATCCCCCTGCGGCTTCCTCGACAAGTTGCTGATGTTTGAGAATCAAGTCTTCCCACTGCTGCGTATTCTCCAGTGCCACCGCCGCGTGGGTCGCGAGTTCGATAAGCGCTTGTTCGTCGTCGTCGCTGAACAAACCCTGCTTCTTGTTGAGAACTTCAAACGCACCGAGGCATTCTCCGTGTGGTCCAATGAGGGGCACGCACAACAGCGTCTTGGTTGTGTAGCCGGTTTCCTTGTCGACCATCCGCGCGATTTTGTCGTCGTCCACTCCGCCACCGACTCGACGTGGTTCGCGCGCCTGCACGACTTGGCCCACAATGCCGGTGTTTTCGGGGATACGAAGTTCGCCGCCTTTTTTGATCCCCAGCGCGGGTCGGCCCACCAGCATCTTGTTCGGCTTGTCCCACAGAAAAATGCTCGCGCGATCTGCCGAGAGCAGTTCGGTCGCCGCCTGAGCCATCGCCTCGAGCAGCGATTCCATGCAATCCGATTGGCCCCATGTGTGGGTGATTTCTAAAATCTTCTCGAGCCGACGGATGCGTTGTCTGCGCTGTTGCTGTTCGTCGACGAGACGCAAAGTCGCTGACAAACCACTTTGCAAGACGGTAATCGTCTCTGCCGCAGGCTTACCATGCACGAGCAGCACTTGTGTTGCATCAAGCGGCAAGGCAACCCATCCCTGCGATCGCGCAACGGCCATCCGATCCAAAGCCTCGGCGGCCAAGTCGGTGGGGAGAGATTTTGGTACTTCCCCCGCGCTTCCATGCGTTTTCCACTCCGGCGGAATCGACTCAACGACAGCTAAGCCTTCGGCACGAGAGAGTTTCAGCAACCCTGGTAGGGCTGAGTCGAGGAACTTTCCAACGGTGCTCGCCGCCTGAGCTTGCTCCAGCAGCAGCAATGTAACTTCTTTCGAGATAATACTTTCCGTACTCATATCGTATGCCTAGATTTTTATTTCACCAAAACAGCCACACTTATCGCAGTGGCTAAATCATTGTGACAACATTTAATCATACGTGTGTGTTGTCATAAAGGCAACGTAGTGGCGATCAGATTGTATAAAAACCATCAAACTGATATAGGCTAGGGAGTTTAGCTCGTTGATTCGCTAACCCCTGTTAGGAATCACTACCAAGGTGTTATCCTGCGTTGCCGGCATTCCGCAGGCCAAATTGAGGCATTCCAAAGGCAATTCCGTAGGACGAGGATCACGTAATGGGCTTATTTACTGGGAAAAAGGGACTTATCACCGGGGTTTTCAACAAGCAGTCCATTGCCTGGGCCATTGCTGACCGCATCATGAGCGAGGGGGGCGTGTGTGGCTTTTCTTACATGCCTGACAAGCCTGATGACGAGCGGAAAAAGAATCTCAACCGCATCGAAAAACTCACGGAGGGCAATCCCCAGGTCAAGTTCCTGCAACCGATGGATGTTACGAACGACGAGCATCTCTCGGAGTTGATGAATGTCTGTAGCGCGAAGCTGGGAAAGATTGATTTTCTGCTGCACTCGATCGCATTCGCGCTTCCCGACGATCTGAAGCACGACACAATTCTCACCAGCCGTGCTGGTTTCAAACTCGCGATGGAAATCAGTGCGTACAGTTTGATCGCCTTGTCGAACGCCGCGCAATCGGTGCTTAACGATGGTGCCAGCATTCTCACTTTGACCTACTACGGCGGGGAAAAAACAGTACCCGGTTACAACGTCATGGGCGTTTGCAAGGCGGCGCTTGATTCGATTGTGAAATACCTGGCGTACGATCTCGGCCCACGCGGCATTCGGGTGAATGCGCTGAGTGCTGGTCCCCTACAGACCATCTCTGGGCGTGGCGCGGGGGTTGAGGAAATGCTTGGTCTCTACGAAGCCATGGCCCCCTTGGGCCGCAACATTACTCACGACGAAGCCGGGAATTGCGGTGCCTTTTTGCTCTCTGACATGTCGGCCGGTATCACATCGGAAATTCTGCACCTTGATGGCGGCTACAACGCCATGGGTTCGCCGGGTCGCTTGATTGATCGCATCAAAGCCGCTCAGTCGAGCTAGGGGCATTCCTGGTCGCTAGCGAACCATGTTGCTAGCAATCATGAGAATAACGAGATTCGCTCTAGGTGAATTGCTGTGCGGTCTGTAAATTTTGCAACGTCATCGCTACGAAGGATTCGTGCGACGATCACCCCGCTGTTTTGATTTGCCCCTTTGATCCCAGTTCATTGCTACTTTGGCGAATAAGTGTTTTGAGTCGTGCATGTTCGGTCCGCCGTTTGCACGCCTCATACGCCGCCTGAGTATTTCGCTCTAGGACATGGATCGTCCTTACAACCCGCACAGGTCAGAGCATGGAAGCTCCCCGTTTTTGGTGTTACAGCGATTGGACCCATCGGTCCATACTTTCGTTCGTATTGTTTCTCGTTAGCCAGAGCGTTGTTCACGCGGGGGCAGGCTATCGCACGCCGAACTTCGTGGTTGATGCGCCGACGCCGCAGCTTGCCAAGGAAATCGGTGACTTCGCCGAGACATATCGCAAAGAGCTGTCCGTCGAATGGCTCGGCAAGGAGTTGCCGACTTGGTCCAAACCTTGTCCGATCAAAGCGCATGTGCAACCCAACTTGGGAGCCGGTGGTGCGACGAGTTTTGTGTTTGATCGCGGCGAAGTCTTTGGCTGGCAAATGAATATCCAAGGCTCGCGAGAGCGGATTCTTGATTCCGTCTTGCCGCATGAAATTACGCACACGATCTTTGCTTGCCACTTCCGACAACCACTCCCCCGCTGGGCCGACGAAGGGGCTTGTACGACCGTTGAGCATGAGAGCGAAATTTCCAAGCAAGAAAAAATGCTGATCGAATTTTTACAAACTCGGCGTGGCATTCCTTTTAGCCACATGTTTGCGATGAAGGAGTACCCTCAAGACGTCTTGCCGCTTTATGCCCAGGGTCATTCGCTCGCGCAATTCTTGATCTCGCAACATGGCAAGCAGGCGTTTCTAGAGTTTATTGCCGACGGACTCACCGATGAAAACTGGCCGCGAGCAATCGACGAAAAATATGGTTATCGCGATTTGCTCACCCTGCAAAATTCTTGGCTCGGTTGGGTGAAAGACGGTCGGCCACAATTGCAACTGGCCAGCAACGCAACGCAGCGTGGTTCGGTGGTGAAGCAAGTCTCAACGCCGACCGTGGTGCGTGGGCAAGATCCGGCCTCTGTTGACGATAAAAGCTCATGGTCGTCAGTGGCCAACGGCACACCAACGACGCCCACCAAGAATTGGCAAGAGCAAGAAGTCGCCGCGGCTCCACAAGGTCCGAGCGTCTATGAAGCGCTGAGTCGTGGTCCTATGCGACGTTAAGTTTGCTCACTTGATTTCTCCACCTTTGGGACAAGCGTGCCCCAATCCGCTGCGAAGTTGTGTTCGCACTTCGGGCAACGCACCTGTTGGCCCAGATATTTGTTCGGTACGTCTTTGCCGTGCTTGCACGAAGGGCATTCGATGTGAAATCGCAGTGCGCTCTCCTCGGTGACTTCAACGAAGACTTCGAACGGCACATCTTTGAACTCGACGTCTTCCGGTTCGAGTAAGGAAAGCTGCTCGACCGAAAGCTCCGCGATCCCCGCGATACGATTAGCCATCAAGCGAATCGCATGTTCAAAGAGATTTCGTGCTGCTCGGCCATTGCCAAAGTAGCGGTCACGGTTTTGGTACAGATAATCGAAGCCGACGATCACCTTCGCCCTGGTGAGGGGCTTGAGCGTGTATTCGTTCTTGTCGCACATCAAGCCAAAAATCTGCGTGAGCTCCAGCGGTGAATAATCAACAAAGTCCAAATTGCGGCTAAAGCGCGACGAAAGACCGGGGTTCGACCGTAGCAGTATCTCCATCTCAAACGGATAGCCGGCGAGGATCACCACGAGTTGGTCGCGATCATCTTCCATCCGCTTGAGCAGCGTTTGCACCGCTTCGTGCCCGAAGGGATCTTCCCCTTCAGAGGCAATAAGCGTGTAGGCTTCGTCGATAAAAAGCACTCCATCGAGCGCTTCGTCGATTTTCTTGTTGGTTTTGGGGCCGGTTTGTCCCGCGTATTCAGCGACCAAGCCCGAACGGTCCGTTTCGACCAAATGACCCTTCTTGAGCACTCCCATCGCGCCGAAGATCGTCCCGACGATCCGCGCGACGGTCGTTTTGCCCGTGCCCGGATTGCCACCAAAGACCATGTGCAAACTCAAACCCGTGGTCGGCAATCCGGCCAGTTCGCGCTGCTTTTGCACTTTCAAAAAATTCGTGAGCGTACGAACCTCTTGCTTGATGTTGCCCAAGCCGATCAATCGATCCAGCTCCGCGAGTGCTTCCTGCAAGACTTGCTCGGGGGGCTTTTTCGGCTCTGTTTTCCCGGCAACCTCTTCGGCGACCTTGATTGTGGGCTTGCCCGAAGTTTTTGGCTCGTTTTGCACGGCGGTCGAACCCTGATGCGTGTCGGGAAGATCTTTCGCCTCGTGCAAGATTTTTTTAATCGCTTCGATCCGCGCCTCATGCTCTGCTTCGTGTTGCGTCGGTTCGTCGATGGGAATCTGCCGCAGATGCCGCTGTAGTTCATCCTGAATCAGTTTGACGTGGTTGGCTTCGCTCGGTTTGAGCGGGCCATCGGCCCGCGCGATCACATTGGCGAGCCGCATGACGATCGTTTCCAACTCCCCGACACGCTCTCGCAGCGGTGCAATCTGATCGAACGGGCGGACCACCGCATACCATTTGAGCGACGATGCCTTGCCGGACATTTCGTGAATCGCGGCTTTCAATTCCTCTTCATTCAGCCATTGGCTCCATAAGTGGAAGAGCAGCACCTCGGCCAGAAATTTCTCGTTCGTGCTCCAGCGGCGATCGGCTTCGCAAATGGTGATGAAAATCTTGACCACCAGCGCCCGATGCAGATCGTCCATCAACTGCACGAAGCCGGTGCCGGTTTGGGGCACTTGGTCGGGAAAGTCGCGAACGCATTGCTCGCCACTGGAGAGGTACAAGTCGCGGCATTGACCCAACAGTTGGCGAAATTGGCTCGGCAGATCGGAGAATTCAAAAGTCATGCGAACCATTATCTGTGAGGAGGGTGGATGGGCAAGGAATACTACAGACTGGAATAATCTGAGCCGCTAAATCCCCGAGAAAAGCAAGAGGCGAATAATGATTTAGGCTCATCGTCGCTCGTCTTATCCGGGCGGGGGTAGACCCACAAGATGTTGGATTTCTGGTGGGTTGGAAACACAAGATACTGTTTCTGCATTGGACTTAGGTGTGTTCGGTGGGGAGAGAAAATGTCTATAGGTAGTAGGTGGTTTGGCCGGACACACTAGATGATGTGGTTTGGCGAGAAAAAACTCGCGTTTTAGTCGTTGTTGGGCCAAATCCTAACAATCTGGAGTGCTCCTCGCCCACCAAAGAATCAAGTCGTGGCGCATAAACATAATCTCACGCGTTGCTGATTTTATCACAAACGGGTGGTCAATATCAGCCGTGACTTTTGGCCACGAAAAGCACAAAAAGGCACAATAAAGTGGGACCGCTGATCCACTTTGATTGGCGCTGATAAGAAGGCATTAATTGGAGGTAGCGGAGAAGGTAAATGACTTGCTCCCGCGTTACTCGTTCCGGCCTACGCGGTGGTTGCGGCACGGCGGAGCGTGCCTACTACTATTAAGCTGAGCAACAGCGTCGCGCAGCTTGGCTCGGGGACGGCGGTTGAGTCGGAGGTGAGCGGGGCGGTTTCGCCGTAGTGGTGTTGCCAGATGACGAGGTCTTCGGGGCCGACCGTGCCGCTGTCGTCGCCGTCGGCCATGGAGTCGCTCGTGCCGTAAGCGCGTTGCCACTTGAGAAAATCATTCCCGTCCACGTCGCCGTCGAAGTCGTAGTCGCCCTCCAAGAGCGGCGCGAGCGTGAAGGCGCCGGCGTACTGCTCAAATGAGTTGCCTAGCTGGCTCTTTACATACCCCGGGCGAATTGCTGGGTTCGAATTGTTAGCTCTAAATAAATCTTCAAACCCGGTCGAGCGAGATGCGCTGATACGGAAGAAGCCGCCCCCGGTAATGAAATTGCTTTCGGTGTCTTGAATCAATCCCATGACATATTGCTCGCCGCCCTCAAGCGTAAGATTGAAACTCGAAAGGTCTACGGTTAATAAAAATGTTGTGAACTCGTTTGAAGGCCCGGTAATGCCAAAAGGCACTACCGTGATGAAACTTTCTGTTGGCGTGTTGACGTCAATATCAATATGTCCCGGCACAGCATTACCGCGGGGATTCAGGTCAAACGAATCAGCTCCGCTGTCGACGCCATCGGTCCAAATGTGAAACTCCATCGGGTAGCCGTAAATATTCTCAAGATTGTTTTCTGGGAGCGATGCAGGTGTTGGGCCTCTCGCAAAAATCACGAAGCGCGCCTCGGTTAATTTGCCATTCTCCTGCGCAGTGACCACCAACCCTGGTGTGTTCCACTCAAGGCCATTGTGTACGGTAGCTCCCCCCGGCATTCCATTCGTCAACGTCGTGCCACCACCGATACTGTCGCGGATGACGAGCGTGCTGGCCGAGGCGGCGCCGATAAGTAGCAGGCACACTCCGTGTGCCGTGGCTGAACCGCCAAATCGCAGCGCGTTTCTTAACATGGTCGCGTTTCCTTGTTACGGCACGGCGGGAATGGAGATTGTAGGCCGGAACAAGCCGTGCGCAGTTCCGGCAAGGAACCCGTGAAGGTCGACCACGCGAGTGCCGCTGCATTGCCGGAACTCGCGTTACTCGTTCCGGCCTACGCGCTCGGCACGGCGGAGCGTGCCTACTACTTTGTGCCTACTACCTTTGCAGTATCCGGTCGGTTGCGAGCGATTGCAAGTGAATTGAAATCAATTTTTGCCCCAGGTGCCCGGGGGCCACTGTTGGCTTGTCCGAAAATTCTCGCCTTAGACCAGCCCTTTTCTGACGGCCCAGACGGCGGCTTGGGTGCGGTCGGTGACGCCTAGTTTGCGGAGGACGTGTTGCACGTGTTCCTTCACCGTCTCGTAGCTGATGGCGAGCGCTTGCGCGATTTCCTTGTTGCTTAGTCCGAGGGCGAGTTGTTTGAGCACTTCGCTCTCGCGTTTGGTGAGTGGGACTTCGAGTTCACTGGTGGAACGCGAAGTGGTGAGCGCTCCCGAGACACGCCGCATGTTTTCGTGATTCCACAGCGTCTCACCCCCGGCCACCTGCTGCACGGCGGCAATGAGTTCCGCTTGGGAAGCGCTCTTCACCAGATACCCTGCCGCGCCCAGGGCGACCGCGCGGGCGATGTAGGTGGGATTGTCGTGGGCGGTAAAAATCACGACAGGGATGTCGGGCAACTCGCTCTTGAGTTTCGAGAGGCACGACATGCCGTCGCTTTCGGGCATGCGGACATCGAGCAGCACCACGTCGGGCCGATACTTTTGGGCCATCTGCAAGGCTTGCGCGCCGTCGCACGCCTCGGCGACAACCGTGATGTTGCTCTCGCGAACCATCGACGCGACCCCTGCTCGCACGACCGCGTGGTCGTCGGCAACTAGCAGGCGAATCGGCATGGTTCACTCCTGGCTGATGCCGTGGTGACAGGCGTGTCGCCTGTCGCTGTCAACAGATACTTCCCGAATCGCGTCTAACATATTAGAGCCGATTTCAAAATCACAAATAGAACCGGACGCTAGCGCGTGGCGGCTGATTTTATCAGCCGCAGGGCGCTAGCCCACGGTTTTTGAAACTGCCTCTAAGCAAAAGTCGCCAACGACAAACTTTGTTTCATCTTGCTTGACTGTACGAAAAAACGTCGGCAATAGCAAAGAAAATCGCTGCGAATTAGTAATTGCAATATCAGTTTGCGCGCTAATTTGATGGCACTGCTGCCGCTAAAAATCACTCTAGTTCAAGCTTTACACCAATTCGAGATTTCACCATACTCAGCCCCCTACCCACTGAAAGACGCTCATTTTTTGCGTTTGGCAAGTGTTGGGTCTCCAAAGCCCTGGTATTCTTGATTTACTTCTCCGAGCAGACGGTGCCTTATGGATTTTTGCAGTTTTCCCGCTTATCCACGCTTGTCGATGAGCGAGGTGACGACTTTTCGTTGGTCGTTCGAGCAGGATGTTTTCAATTATGTGGCCGCAGGCTACGAATCCATCGGCGTTTGGCGGCAGAAGCTGGCTGATTTTGGTGAGGAAGCGGGCATCGACCTACTGGCGGAGAGTGGTCTGCGAGTTTCCCATTTGCTGTGGGCTGGGGGTTTTACCGGCAGTGACGGGCGGACTTGGAACGAAGCCATCGACGACGCTTGCCAAGCGATTCGGCTGGCCGGCGCGATGAACGCGGGTTGCTTGATTGTTTATCCTGGTGGCCGTAATAACCACATCTATCGTCATGCCGAGCGGCTGTTCCGCGTGGCGCTCGATAGTTTGCTCTCATTGGCCGAGGCGGCTGATGTGACGCTGGCCATCGAGCCGATGCATCCCGCCTGTGCGCGGGATTGGACCTTCTTGACCGACATCGAGTCAACAATCAACCTGATCGAAGACATTAACTCACCCAATCTGAAACTGGTGTTCGATACGTACCACTTTGGTCATGATCGAACCATTCTGGCGAATCTCCGCGAAATTGTGCCGCACATGGCGCTTGTCCAGTTGGGAGATCGTCGTGTGCCCCATGGTGTTGACCAGCAACGTTGCCCGCTGGGCGACGGCACGGTGCCTTTGCGAAAAACTATCGTCGAACTGCGCGAAGCTGGGTATAATGGCGATTTCGACATTGAACTTTCGGGCGCGGGCTTTGAAGCGGGGGGCTATCATCGGTTATTGACCGATTGCCGCCGACGCGTTGAAGCGCTGCTGCCCGTCTTGAGCAAGTCGACCACTTGAGCACGGCGCGGACAGTTTGTTGCCGGCTCTCGGGATATTGCCATGTCGCGCTCGCTGGTCATCAATTCTCAGATCGTGATTCCCAGCTCGGAACTGGTGATGACGTTTGCGCGGAGTTCTGGCCCTGGCGGGCAGAATGTCAACAAGGTGAACAGCAAAGCGATTCTCCGTTGGAACTTGCGCGAGTCGAGCTCACTTCCCGCGGAAGTGAAATTGCGGTTTGAAGCTTGCTTCCCCACTCGCATCAATCAAGCGGGTGAGGTGATGCTGTCGAGTGACAAATATCGTGACCAAGGCCGGAACTTGGCAGACTGCTACGATAAACTGCGGCAACTCGTGCAGGCGGCAGTCGTTGTGCCACGGAAAAGAGGCAAGACGCGGCCCTCGCGTGGTTCGATTGAGGAGCGTCTTGCCGGCAAGCGACATAAGTCCCTGCAAAAGAAGCAGCGACAGTTTCGTTCTTCCAACGAAAACTAGTGCGTTGTCAAAGCTTGATTATAGGATTAGCCGCTGGGCGCTAGCCCACGGTTGGAGCGGGAATAACCGAGGCTAGCGCCCTGCGGCTGATGTGCCCAGCCCCAGTTTTAGCTTTGACAAAGCACCAGGAAAGATTTGCCGTAACTGCTTATCTTATCATTCTTTCCCGGCACGATTTTTGCGGAACGGTCTTGCGGGTGATTGCCCACGGCAAGACTTTCGGGTTACAATAAGAAGCCTCATCTAAGAGGCTGCTTAAGCCCATTAGGCGTCATAGAACAACAAAGTCGCCACCCTCGAGGAGGGTGGCGAAATTTCTCTGTGACGATCCTCTTACACAAAGGCCTTTATTACAAAGGAAGTGTGTGTGACGGCACGTCGCCAGTCGACTTATCGACCCGTCACCGTTTAATGATGGAAAAGATTTCACATCTGGCACTGAATCGAGGATGCTCAAATGCAAGCGATCGATGCAAAAACCCAGGCGAGCGCGGCTTGTCTGGAACACGAAATTCTAAACCACGTCAAACAAGCGCTCCGCGTGACGTTGGGCTGGAAAGTTCCTACCGAAGGGATTCCCCGCAAGCTTTCGAGCGTGCAGTTCACGCTCAAATCGTTTCAACGCCATCTTGAGCGCTTGATGGATATCGAAGAGCAAGACGGCTACATGACCTTCGTCGAGGAAATCAAGCCGAACATGCATTTTCGCATTGATCGGTTGGAGCACGACCACGGCCGCTTTCGGCGGGCGATGGATTCGCTGCTTCCCAAGGTGGACTCGCTCAGCGAGTACGACGACGCAGAAATCGAAACCGTTTGCGAGGAAATTTACACCTTGTTGGAACGGATCGACCACCACGACAAGGAAGAAATTGCCCTGTTGCAAGATTCGATGTGGTTAGATGAAGGGGGAGAGGGCTGAATTTTCTCGCTCTGCGGAAGGGGTCTGTCCCACAACTTTTTTTTCGAGAGGATTCGCCACGAGTGGTGGCTTGGGGTAGAATTCAACGGACGATGATTATCCTGATTGAATTTTCTATCCTGCATTTCCGCTCATGGCACGACGTACCCAACATCTCGACAACTATTTCGGCGATTGGCCATTTGTGCCGGGCCAAGTTTTGGTACGTGAGGTGAAAGGTTCTGATGGGCGGCTCGTATTGCAAATGCGGGTCGACATGGGCCTTGTCCAGATGGAAGAATCTGGCCGTCCTGATGGTTTCAAGCCCGAGGGTTTTGAAACCTATTACGACTATCTTTTGTCGCTGTCATTCGCCGAGGGTCCGGCGTTTCAACTGGATGGTCAGCGCTGCGGCGAAATCGACCGCGAGTTTTACCAGTATTACCATCGCCGCGTTTGTTGGCTCACCCTGAATCGCTACGCCGAGGCGATTGGCGATGCCGACCACACGCTTTCGCTGATGGATTTCAGCGCCGCTTATGCCCCCGATGCGCAATGGGCGATGATGCACGAACAGTATCGGCCCTTTGTGATGTTTCACCGAATTCAGGCGTTGGCTTTGGTGGAACTTGAAAAGTCGAACCCCCGCGGAGCCGTCGAAGCGGTGGAGGCGGGGCTGACCTCGCTGCGAAAACTGTTTGAGTCGCAAGAGGCCTTGGAGCAATATGAGGAAGACACGTTCGTGGAAAAGCTCCGCGAGATGCGCGACTCGATTGCCAAGCACTATGAGATCGGCCCCTCGCTGGCCGATCAACTGGCCCAAGCGATTGCCGCCGAGCAATATGAGTTGGCGGCGAAGTTGCGTGATCGGATGGAGCCTGGGCCCGAGAGCTGATCTTTATTAATCGCCGTGCTCTGGCCGCGAAGACGCCAGCGGTTTTTACAATTCTTTCCGTGAAGCTTTCAAGGTTCGGACGGTCAGTTTCCGCTAGCGTTTCAGCAAATTCCTGGAAAATCGGCACTTGTGCGGGTTGGCGATTTTTCACCGCACCCTTGGCACGGCTTGTGCGTAGTAGCGGTGTGTGTCAAGCGACACCATCTTTTCTCAACGGAACGGAAGCTCATCTTACTAACGCAGGGAGTGTGTCATGTTGGTTCTCACCAGAAAGCAAACCGAGACGATTCAGATTGGCGATTCGATTACCATTACCGTTTTGCGGATGAAGGGCAAGGCCGTGCGGTTGGGCATTCAAGCCCCGCGCGATATGAACGTGATTCGTGGCGAATTGGCTTTTGAGCAAGCTGACGACAAAGAAGCTGCTGCCGCCGATGAAACCGAGGAAGTGGCAAGTACCAGCAAGCCGAAATCACGTGCGCGGGATTTTCGCAAGGATTCATGGTCAACGAAAGCGACACAACCCGCTGAGACGGTCGCCGCACCTGTTGCCGTCGCTTGGAGCATCTGAGCGTTAACGGGCTAGCACGGTTGCAGGCTCCCGAGCGATTTCGACGGCTTGATGTTCAACTGGCGATGTGGTTGCAGGATTCGCGAAATAGTCGGGATGCGGATTTTCAGTTTGCGGTGGAGTCGCGACCTGGAGAATTTGACCGCTGCCGTAGCCACGAAGTTCGGCCACTTGCTGGAGCAAGATGCGGCGGACTTCGAGAATGCTTTGAGGATGGCGATGTACCATGCTGTGATCGGCCGCGACGACGATTTGTGATTCGGCATTGTCCACCTTGGCACTTTCCAGAGTAACGACGCCATCCCCTTGGCCGCTGGAGAACAACTTCACGACTCCCGTGTTTGGAATCTCGCCGATGATGTTGTTGTATTTCACCCACGAGCCGTGATGCGCGGTGAGGAGCACCGGCAGTAGCGGGGAACTGGGAGCGAGCGAGTCGATGCTCGTGGTGACGTCGAGCGGTGCGTCGGCGCGGAAGAAGTCGGGGTTCCGCGCGATCAATTGATGTTGGCCTTGCAGAAGTTTGGTCGGCACGCGAATCAACTTCCGGCCCAGCCAGCGCGTGGTGTCGTTGGCAAATTCGCTACCACGATGGGGCGTGCCGATGGTAATCACCCGGCGGACCGACGGATTCGGATCGAAGAAAAAGGTTTGGGCGAGTCCGTCGCGCAGTTCATCGTCGGCCGCAAGTTGCGTAAATGGTTTGTCGCTGAGGGTTGCCCAGAACTCATTGCCACTATCGACCGTTTGTAGCTTCGACACCAACCCCCCCATGCTGTGACCCACAAGCACGGTCTGGTCGAGCGCGGGGCAGGTTCCCTGGGGATCCAACTTCTGCCGCATTCGCGCCAAGTCTTCGCGCATCTGCGCGGCGCTGAACCAGAATGGCTGGCCGGAGGGATAGAGGTAAAACCAAAATTGGTAATCTTTGCGAATCTGCGGATCGCTTCGCAGGTCGTTGAACATTTCCATCCAGGTGACCGGACTCGACCACAAGCCATGAACCATCACCACCGGCACCTTGCCGGGCTGGAAGGGTTCGAGCATGTAAAGCCCCTGCTCTTTTTCGGCTTTATACGGTTTCAGCAGACCAAGAGTGGAGAGTCTTGTGTCGTCGAGCGCCGGCTGACTCAACGTGTGCGCCAGCGGCGTACTGAGATCGGTCTCCAACGGTACGACGCGATTCGCCACGGTGACGGTCGGTTGATTCAGGGGATCATGGAGTTCCAACACGGCGGATTGCACGTGATTGTGCTCAGTGGTCTCGAGGTTCACGCGCATGAATGCCGTGACTGGAAAGGAGAGATCCCGGGGATAATATTCTTCGCGAGCGTCCGTACCTTCAGCGCTTTTACGCACGGCGATCAGTGGGACGCCGAGGCCGAAATTGTGGTAGTGATTTCTCAGACCATGAACTTCGTAATCCGAGACGAATTCAAAATGGTCGATGTCTTCATCATGCCAGCCCTCGCTGTTGAGCCGGACCTCAATTTGGCAATCATGATTGGCCGTCTTGATGGTTTGTGTCGTGCCGGGTTGCAGGGTGTCGCGATCTTGCACGATCCGCAAGCAGCCTTCCAAGGCCGCGTTATACAGATCACAAGCCCGGCGGAATTCAGGATCGTAGGGATTGCAGGCGGCTCCGTACTTGGGATCAAACAAATAGCGGTAGGAGAGCAACACCGCCGAGCCGTAGAGTTCCTGGGCTTGGGCTTGCCGCAGCGAGCGCTCGGCCTGCTTGCCCCCGACGTAGGCCAGTTCGGCTTGGGCGTAAACGTGTTCGCGATTGGGGCTGCGTGCATCGATTTCACCCAGCTTGGCGAGCAGTTCATTGCGATCCCCCTTGAGCGCATCTTCGAGGTTGTAGCGGCGTAAGAGTTGGATCGTGCGTTCGGTCGGCTTGGCCCCTTGCTTAGTGAGCAGGCCCAGCGACTGCGTGAGCGGATTCTTGGGAGTTGAACGAAGGGCCACCCATTTGTTGGTGGAAGTGGCGCAACCGCCAAGCAACGTCGCGAAGAGCAGCGCAATGCCGATCACCCGCAAGCGGTCGGCGCGTACGCTGAGCTTCCACCGTGTTGGAGTTGGCAATTGCCGCAACGCACAGTCCTTGCGCAGAGTGGCTCATGATGGAGAGAAAAACACGGCGAAGGGTAGAGAAAGCGCGAGTGCTACGTCAAGTTCACGCAGGGTTTGAATTGCTGCACAAGAATTGCTAGCAGGGCAGGCTAGCACAACATTTGGACGCAGTGAACAAACAGTGCTATAATAATATGTGTGGTTTTCGATTCCAATTGTCCCCTTGTTCAAGTCGTAGCGTCCTCATGAGCCAAGTCCTGCTTCAACTCGACCTACCCCGAGACTGGCGCAAATTTCGGCTCCCCGTTGCGCTCGCGGCTCGCTTGCAAGAATTGCTTGATCGACAGGATGATGAAGGCAAGCTCACGAGGGCCGAACGCAAGGAGGCCCTAGCGTTGACGGAGTTGGCGGAAATGTTGACGCTCATGAAGTTGCGGGCCGACCGCATGTCGCGGCATGACGACGCATGAGTAGTTCCATTCCTCGCCCGTTGGCGCGAGAAGTCCGCGAGCGAGCTGACGATTGCTGCGAATACTGTTTGCTGCGTCAGGACTCGCAAGAGGCCACTTTCCATGTCGACCATATCGTACCGCGGTCGCGAGGCGGCCCCACGACACTCGACAATCTCGCTCTCGCTTGTGTCAGTTGCTCTCTGCACAAAGCAGCCCGCCAGAGCGCCCGTGATCCACGAACTGGAAAACGCGTTCCACTCTACAACCCTCGTTTCGACGACTGGAACGACCATTTCGCATTCACCAAACGCTGGCGTATAAGCGGACGTTCGCCGGTAGGTCGAGCAACGATTGAAGCGCTCGACATGAATCGAGCCGCGATTGTTGCCATTCGCATTGAGCTAGTTCAATTGGGTAGGTATCCGCCTGATGTCGAATAACTAGCTACGATTACTGGAACATCAAAATTCGCTAAACACCGCTAGCATCGTCATGAAACGCCGCGACTTGTCGCGCGAAAAACGCACGGTGTCGTCATCAGCGCACGGCAAAGCCGCCCGCGGATCGGCACGAGACTCTACCAATTTGGTATTGAGTCTCGGCGTCCAGCACACCAAGCAGGCCTCTTGTGAATGGGGATTCTAAAGGCGATGCCAACTTGGTTGGGCGGCTCTGTGGGTCTCAATTGTTTTGATGTACGTTTGGCCCCTCGGATCGTTGCTCCTGGCGATCACATTAAACCGTCTCGGCGTGATCGAGTTGCAGCTCGCCATTTTGCGCTGCTCCATTAAGCAGACTTTCCATCGCAGCGGCTTCAGAATCTCTCATAATCACGGTGTCGGTCGTGGACTGGGTTAGCGCTCCATCGTCCAGGACATCTCCTGAATCTCCTGCTTCGAACAGCTCTCCGCGGAGAATCCGTACGCTCTTGGGAGCACAGACGGCCAAAGTGACCCTGTTTCCGGCGACCCGGCGCACTTCGACGAAGATGTCTTCGCCAATGTGAATACGTTCGCCCATCTTGCGGCTTAAAACGAGCATCCTTACTTCCTCCTACCTTAAAACTGATGTGTCATCGGCGTGAGTCTCTTGCGAGAGGTGCCTTCGCGTGTTGCGATGACTGTAATACGGCAACGTCCATGCCAAGGATGAGAAATAGTGCTAAACTGCAAATTGTATGTCACGTAACTGATTGTCAATCAACGAGTTAGTGGTATGCACCGACAGAGCTATCCAGTTGCCAGCGGGGTGAAAATAGTCGAGAATTCATCCCGCTTTGAGACGTTCGTCTGGAATCGGGATTGCGCAGTCCGTAAAGTTTCGTTACTTGGAACACCTTGGGGGCAGCTTGAATGGCTATTGATCTTTACGCAGTTGATGTCGCTGCTTGCCGATCTCGACAGCAGCGCCTACTGGCGGAGATGGAAAAGCTTAACTTGGAATGGGTCTTGTTGACCCGCGGCGAGAGTGTGCAGTGGCTCACGGGTACCTATGTTGGCCCGCTCTACGCCCCGGTGGCGGCGATGAACCGTCAAGGGCAGGTGACGTTGGTGCTTCCCGCGCGGAAAGCGGATATCACCATCGCCGCGGACCAGGTGCTGCCTTACGAAGAGAAATGGCATTCCACCCTGCGCGACGAACAGCGTGTCGCGAGCAATGCGGTTCTCCTTGGTGCCCTGCCCCAGCCACTTGCGCGGGTGGGTGGGGAATGGACTCACTTGGGGCCGGATGTTATGGCGGCCTGTAATGATGGTGAAATCTCAAATATCGAAGCGACGATTTTCCAGTTGCGTCGCCGCAAAGACCCCGACGAGCTACGGATGTTGCGGCGGGCCAATGATGCCAACCGCGTGATGTACGCCTTGGCACGCGAGATCGTCCAACCGGGGGTGAACGAAATCGACGTCTACAACGCCCTGCACGCGGCGGCGGTGAGCGAACTGGGCGAGCCGCTGACCTACTTTGGCCAAGATTTTCGCAGCAATGCTCGCGGCGGCGCGCCGCGCAATCGGCGGATTGAAGCTGGCGAATTGTGTATTCTTGATCTGGGCGTGGGCTTTCGTGGGTTTTACAGCGACAATGCCCGGACGATTGCGGTGGGTGGTGAGCCATCGGAAAAGCAGATGCAAGCCTGGCAGCGGGTGAGCGATGTGTTCCCGCTCGTGGAATCTTTTGCCAAGCCTGGCGCGAGTTGCCAGCAACTTTTCAACCAAGTGCAAGCACTGCTCGACCAGAGTGCCCCCTGGGTCTTCAATCACCACTTGGGCCATGGCGTCGGACTCGCGCCACAGGAAGGCCCCCATCTGAATCCGTATTGGGACGACACCTTTGCTGTCGGCGACTATTTCACAGCGGAACCGGGGCTTTATCATGAAGAACTCCGCATGGGCGTGCGCTTGGAGGAGAATTACATCATGACAGCAAGCGGTGTTGAAAAGCTAACGGATTATCCCTTGGGGCTATGATTATTGGTTCTTTGGGAATCTTAGTGGGTCACAAGTGGCTTTAACGGTGCCTACCGAGAAAGTGTTTACGTTGTGAACGCCTCTGGTATCCCGTGAGGGATTAAAGCCATTAGCCCGGGGTCAGAAAAGTGAGCTTTAGCGAGACTTTTCGCCACCCCGAGTTACGGAAGAAAACCAATCCTCGTCCGAGGTGGCAAGATCGTGTTCCGACGGAGTGCCATCGAGGACGAAATCAACCGCGGCTGGTATTTCGGCCTCGATAACATGCCTTTGGTACACAGTGCGTGTTGCTCGGCCGAGGAATCTCTGCTGGATGTGACCCAGGGCGGCACCAAAGCTCGCCAAACTCGCTTTCGTTTGCCCTTGTATGTTGTCAGAAGCGGCTATCATAGAACACGCTCAAGAAAAGTTTTTGTCCGCGGCTGCGCAGCCGCGGACAAAAAATCGCCCTCAGCGGCCGGCCGCAGATCGATTGCCCTGTGGCGTCA
>Ga0163151_10004251_pt1 | contig 19502 bp, 25 predicted proteins | sample OliLakLV19MP5IB2_FD_145596 | JGI IMG/M metagenome (GOLD analysis project Ga0163151, IMG submission 145596) | Freshwater microbial mat bacterial communities from Lake Vanda, McMurdo Dry Valleys, Antarctica - Oligotrophic Lake LV.19.MP5.IB-2 | ecosystem: Environmental > Aquatic > Freshwater >... | reverse complement strand
GGCTGACACCCCCCTATTCAAAACCCGTGAAAAAACACGCGCGTCGTGGTCGCGGCCGGGGAGCACAGGTGTGCAAAGTTTGCACACCCCCCCGTAACACAGGAAATGGCAGTGTGCGTTTTTTGCACACTGCCAGACTTTGTGGCGTAACACGCGGAATGGCAGCGTGCGTGCCAGGGTCGGCCATTTGTTGTGTTACGCATTTTCTGGCGTTCCATCGTCGGCTTCGCTATCGGTTTCGAGTTCGTCGGCCGGTTCGAGCGCGTCTTCGAGTTCGTCGATCACTTTGACTTTGATGAACTCGGCGAGCCCGACGCAGGCGATGTGATTGCCTTGCCAGTGACGATGCATCTGTTGCTCGTCATCCGTTCGGAGCTGGCAGCCTGCGAATACAACGGTGTCGAATCGCTTGAACAACTCTTCGATCAACGCGTTTGTCGAAGCGAGTTCGAGATCAACTTTCATTACGACTCCAACAACACAAATAGAAGAGCTAACAAGCTACGCCCCCCCTTTCCCCCCCACGGTCGGGCGATGCTTTGCGAGCGTCTTGCGGCTATGGCAGGGCTTGCAAAGCGGCTGTAGGTTTTCGATCACTAGAGCGAGCTCAGGGTGATCGTCGAGGTCTTGAACGTGATCAACTTCGGTTGCTTCGATGACTTCGCCGCGGCTGTCGCACTCTCGGCAGAACGGCTCTCGGCTTAGTACGATCGCTCTCGCTTTTTTCCATACCGCGGAATCGTAAAACTTCTTGCGTATCCGGCGGTCCCGTTCGTATTGCTTGCTTAGCTTGGCTCGGCAGTCGCCGAGCGGGTCGTGATAGCTCGGCACATTAACTGACCTGGCAAACGAGGCTTTGCGTCCCGGAGCCCGAAGCCGCGTAGATGCTCGATTCGTCATCAAGCTCGTTGCGGCTCAGTTCGATCGAAAAGCGTTGCCCGGCGGCTAGCGGGTAACCGCAGGTCGTATTCGCTGCGACGGCGTTTGTCATGCCGATCGACGCTCCGATATAGATCGGTTGCGTGTTTCGGTGATCAGCGATCAATACGACTTTCGACGCGAAAGGCTTGGCAACGCACGGGATGATTCGAGTCGGCGTTGTTCCCAGGCTAACCGCCCACTCGCGAGCGAGTCGGCGGCTAGGCGCTCGTTGAACCCAGTAGCCAGCCGTCGACGGGCTGTTGTCGATCTTCGTGATGCGGGCACGCGGGATAGTCAGCACCCGCTCGCCGCGGGCATCGAATACAACAACTCGATCAGCTTCGTCGACGACACGCGTACCGTTGGGGTTTGGCGTGATGCGATAAATCCAGCGGTAGCCGGCCCAGACGCGCGTTGCAACGTAAGCCGGCTCGAGGGTATCGAGCGGCTCGCCCAGGTCGAGGATCGCATTGCCGAAGCCGACAACGTCATCGCGTTCGGCAATCATCGCGAGAAACCGCGCTTGATCTTGTAGCTGAATTGATGGCGGCGGCGTGTCGTTATCCGAGTTGTAAAACATGACATCGGATTCGCCCGACAGCAGCGACAAGTGCAAGATGAACTCGTCATAGAGCGGATCATCCGCAAACGGGTTGCTCAACGCGCCGAGCTTGAGCTTTGACCACGCTAGCCACATTTCGAGCGGTACGCTTGTCGATACGCCGGCGCTCGCTTTGGATTGTGCGACTGCTTGGGCGAGCAGCGCGTAGGCCAGGCGACGGCCCGATAATACCGCATGATCGGTTCCAGGTATCGCCCAGTTGTAGCGCGGCACCGTTATCTGGGCCGAGCCGTTGATTTGGATGTGAAGGCCGTAGAACGACACCGAGTTGCGGTTGCCAACAAACCCGCCGCCGCCGATTGGGTTCGACTGGTACGTCGGGGAAGCGTGAACGCCGCGAGTCGCCGAACAAGCCTGACCGCGATCGTAGTCGCCAATGATCAGACCGGGGAAGTAGGTTATCGGTACGGCCAGCGGTCCCGCCCATTGAGCGCACCAATAGTCCATCGCCCATTGGTCGTAGCACAAGCAACGATGATCGTTGGCGATATCCCAGTCCGTGTAGCCGTTCCACACGGTTTGCGATAGTACCGGCTTGATCAGCGTCGAGCGGAACGTTTCCCAATACGAATCGGTGAAGATGTTGTCGAACGTATCTCCGTAGAGTCGGGAGTCGCCACCGGAACCCGCTTGCGACATCCAGAAGCGACGGAGAAACTCCGTATCGATCATCAGTCGATCGACCAGCGGCTTACCGTTGCCATCGTTGGGCGAAGCGCCGAGCTGCGACCAGAACTGTTTCCAGTTCGAGTTAACGTCCGCCATATAGGTTGCCCACGCAGCGAGCGAGATCCCGACTCGGCTCGCGGTCGTATGCTCCATTTCGTAGACCGCGAATCGACCCGATGCCGCACCGCTCGTAATCGGCTTGGCCCATAGTGGGCGAAAACCGCCCATCGAAAGCACACGCCGCCCAGCGGGCTGGGCGGCCAACGCGGCGGCTAGGTTGGCGATGTTCGGTAGACTCCCATCCGCCGCGGCGAACGTCAGAATGGGTTGAGCCATCATCGCCCGAGGATCCGCGCCAGGCTGACGGACTTTGAAGTCGGCCGTCAACGTCGCGTTCCAACACCAGACTCGCCGAGCGCTGAGCGCGGCCGGGATGCCTTTGGGCTCTTCGACGAACAACTCCGCGGCTCGAGGACCCGAGCCGGCGGCCGCGGCGACAAACCCGGAGCGATCCGCTTCAAACAGCGCCTTGAGCGACTGGCGAATCTGATAAGCGTTTTGATTCGACGGATAGAGTCCGCCAGCGTAGCGGTACGGGTTCGTCGAATAGTAAGTCCCATCGCCGGCGTTCCAATGCCAATAGGTCAGCGCGTATTCGGCCGATCGATTGGCCGGCGCGCTCCCACCGCTGATCAGCTCGTAGTTTTGCAGCGCGGCAAGGCATTCGGCCGACGTCATCCGGTTGAAAACGCGATCGAACGAAACGTTGCTCGGTACGACTAGTGGCATGGTGTTACCTAACAATCCAATGAACGTACTGCGTTCCGCTCGGCGCGAAACAATAGATCGATGTCTCGTTTGCTGGCTCGTTGGCGCCATTGAAGTCGATCGGCAGCTCGTTGCCGGCCGCCAACGGAAAGCCGCAATTCGGATCGCCAGCGGTCCCGTTGACCGCAGCCGAGTTGCCAACGAATACCGTCTGCCCGTTGCCGGCCGCGGCTTTGAGCCGAACGCCTTTAACGGCTCGCTTGAGGCTTGTTGGAATTGGTTGGCTCGGCGTGCTGGTAACGGCCGTAGAACCGTGGGCGAATAGTGCCATCGCTCAAACCCTTCTAGCGCTCGAACGGCTTTTGGATAGCCGCTTCGAGCTCACCTTCGATCGTGTCATTAAGCTCGGTCAACAGATCGAGCCCGGAAGCGGTTTCGATCTCGTCGATCGATACCGCGTAGCTGGCAAGCGGTTCGGGGCTCGGCAATCGCTCGCGGTGCGGAACGAGTAGGGCCCAGGTTCGTAGCTCGCCACTCGATAGCTCGGCGACGATGACTTTGAAGTAGTGCGTTGGCACCCAAACGGCGCCACGGCCGATCCGCTGGACAGTAAACGACTTGTCCCCTTCGGCCCACCACAGCGGACCGGAGTAAACCCAAACCCCGGCAACGTCCTGACGCTTGGCCAACTCGCGAACCGCTTTTTCGATCCGTAGCCAGACCCCGGCGTTGACACCGTGGAGCTGCGGGCAGGCGTTCGACAAATTGAACGTCGCCGCGGCATCGGTATCGCTTCGCTTGTGATCGGCGTACGGCGCCATATGCCCGATGTCGTACCCGGAGCCGGCGTAGTCGGCCGGGGTCGGGCGAAACTCGATCGGTACTTCCGGATCGGCGCGGAAGCGGCCCGTTCGCTCTCGGCTTCCCTCGAGCCGCCGGGCATCGAGATACTCGACAACCAGGTCGGGGCAGCGGGTGCGGCCGTTCCAAACCACGACGTAGCTTGGCAGGCAACGGATACGACCCTCCGGAAGCCCGAAGCGGACTTCCGGTCGGGTATCGACCTGTCCGAGTGAAGCTGCAGCAATCAGACATGCCGCCCAAAAGTTCGTCATGCTTGCGGGCCCTCATCGCGACTGGCGCACCGCTGTAGGACGGCTAGCAGCGCTTCGCGATCCTTACGGCGCTCTTCGCGTTCGAGGTTGCGCTCCGCTTGGCCATCGGAAACGATCTTAGGGATCGCTCGGGTCGTGACGTACCACGCGTACCACGCGAGCATGCCTTGGGCCGTTAGGCTATTCCAATTCATGCCAGGGATAGCGGGAACGTCGGGCACCGCGGCCGGCACGACTTGAGCCAACAAGTTGGCTCCTACGACCGCCAGACTACCGATACCAACCGTGATTTCGTCGGCCCGAAAATTCATTACGCTTTCCTCCGTGATCCAAAAAATGCCGGGGGCCGGACTTGAACCGGCAACCTCGAGGTTATGGGCCTCGCGAGCTTCCAATTGCTCCACCCCGGACCGTCTACCCCACTTCTCAAAATCGCCGGCGAGCCCGTTCGTAGGTTGGGGAATGAGCCCGTTACGCGCCGGCACCCGCCGGCGAGGGTGCTAGCGACAAGCTTTGAGCTTCGGCTTGGGTTTCTTGGCCGCCGGCGCTAGCTCGGACGGGGCCGGCGAATCGGATTCGGTCGCCGGGTTCCGCGGCGGTTGCTGCGGAAGAATCAACACTTCCGGTGGTGGATTCCCCAAACGACGGGAAACGCAATCGGGGCATGGCGCCGGCACAAACTCACCGCACGAGCACGGCTCGCGGACTTCGAGCCCGTCAATGCGGCGGGATACGGCGGCGAAGCGGTCGCCCATGCGAGATTCCAGTTCGGTACCCAAGCCCGTAAGCTCGCGATCGACTTTGGCGATCTCCGATTGAATTATGGGGAGTTGCTGGGCGAGCGCCGGGTTGTTGAGTGCTTTCGATATAGCGGCCGTCTGCCGGTCGATCGCAGCCGAGTGGGCCTCCAAAACCTTCGTTAGCTCTGCGCTTTCTTTCTGCGACTCGCGAAAGACTTCGCCCATGACATCTTCGTACGCAGTAAACCGCGAGCTTAGATCAGATACCTGTTTCGAGCTTGCGCCACAGCCGGCGAACAACGTCAGGCCGAGCGCTACGATCGCGACCGTCAGCGCGCCGAATGGGCCGGCTCCAACTGGGCTCCGCTTGGCCCGGGCCTTGAGCTTTTCGTAGGCATCGTCCCAGGCGGTTTCGGCCGCTTCGTTGGCATCGGCCAGCCGTCCCTGGGCGGTCTCGATTTCGTTGTTGGCCGCTTTGATCGCGCTGGCCGTTTGCCCGGCGATCGCGATCGCGTTTTCGTCCGCGGCGAGCGCCGATTGCAGTGCCGTGGTCAATTCCGAGTTGTCGTCGACAACCGTTGTCGCGGTTCCTGTACTCATCGCTTCGATCCTTGAAAAACTAAGCAAACCAGTAAAAGCCGCGCCTCCGCTCGGCAACCAGAACGGCTACCGAGCGGAGGCATTCGCCGCCAGGCGAAGAGAATTTCCTAGACGCTCGGACGTCCGATCGAACCGGCCGAAGCCGCACTCGTATCGCCGCCGGCGACCGTACCGCCAATCGCCGTCGCTCCAGCGCCACCGATGCCACCGGTACCCGCCGTCGTTTTGGGCTCTTCGAGCGTGTCTTCGCCCGAGATCCCGGTAGCGCCCGGGATCGGCCCGATCGGGTATTGCTTGAGGCAGGGCAGGATCAAGTTTGCCGGGATGCCGCGAAGCATGACGCGCAGATCGACTTCGGTTGGCAGCGCAAAAATATCGCCGGGCCCATCGAGCGCTTCGATGTTGATCGTCACGCCGCTCGGCGCGTAGGCGTCGTAATGGGTCTTGGTAAATAGGAACGCGTCATCGGCCAAAGTCGCCCGCGGAATGCCGAGCAGCTCGGTGCCGAGTCGCAACTTGATCTCGCGGAAGTATTGGTAGATGTCCTGGGCGAACTTCTCGGTGACCGTCAACGCGACGTTGTTATCCGAGTGCTGATAGAAGTTGGTCAGCGCGACCATGACCATTTCGTTGTATTCTTGCAACCAATGGTTGCGGACGAACGGCCCGGGGAAGAACGGTACGGGGTGAATCTGCCAAATCTTCGGCGCCGGCCGGTAGTGCCCGGGCTCGGTCAAGTTCTCGTTGGGCTTCATCAGCCGCGCGGCGAGCACGGTCTGAACGCGATTGAGCATCGTGCCCAAGCGTTCGACGGTGTTGCGGCTCGGCGGCTGCGTGCGCGTCGCGTCGACGTGCGTCATGATGAACAACTGCAGCTTGCCGATCTCGTCGGCCAGATTCCACAACGGGAGCGATAGCGTTCCGATCGTATCGATCGACGTCGGGTTGACCTGGCTTGTCGAACCAAAGTTCGCCACGCCGAATCCGAGCCGCTTCCAGGGGTCGACGTCGTATAGCAAAACACGATCGGTACCAAACAGTTGAGTCATTGCGCCAACCTTTCGTTAGAGCGAAGTCAGATTTACTAGGCCGCTTGTGGTTTGGGATCTTCCCAGCCGAGCTTGGTACCCGGCGGGTTGTTGGATCGGAGCTTGTTGCGATCGCGAAGTTCGCCGGCGATCAGTTGTTCGTAGACACCGAAGATTTGCTCGGCTACCGGAGCCAAGCGTCGATCACACTCGACAACGCGCGTGATCGCATCTTTGAGCTTTTCAAACTCGTGATCGGTTGTCGGCACGCGCTGCAGACGCACCTTCGTCCGTTCGACAACTCCGGGCGGATCGGCCAGCCCCAGGTCATCGTTGCTCGGCTCCGCGATCGTTACGCGAGCGGCGCGGAGCTGGCGCTCGAGGCTAGCCAACCGCTTGTACAAGTCGGTCGCGACGCGATTTTCCGCGGTATTGACCGCGCGCCGCGCGAAACGAGCGGCGAGAACTCGCGCGAGCCACGGCAAACCGATCGCGCCGCCAGCGCCGAGAATCGCGGCATAGGCCGCATCGCCTAATTTGGGGATCGGAACCGCGATCGATTGCCAGTTACCGCTTCCGGCCGTCTGCGGAGCCGTTGGTACCGGCGCCGGCTTGTGACCATGGTTCGGCGGGCAGAGGTCGCAACCGTCATCGCAGATCGGCGGTTGCGGCGGTTGAACTGGTGGCGCAGCAACTAGCGGCGCTTCGGGCTGCGGAGCTACCGGCGCAACGGGTCCGACGTTGGGCGGGAGGGCCGGCTCGGCTTCGGCTGGCGGCTTCGGTCGCGGGATGGGTACGCGCGGCGGCGGCTCGTCCTCTTCCGCGTGATCGGGATCGTCGGGCGGCGCGTCGGGATCTTCTTCGCTCGAACCGGGGCCGGTGTAGGGGGGGAAGTTTTGCCCGGCGCCGTCGGGCCCATGGCCACCGCCCATTGGCGGGCAGTTGGGGCACGGCTCTTCCTGCACGGGCCGTTGTTGCTGCGCTGGCGAAGCCAGACCCGGCAGTTGCTCGATCGGTAGGAGCGGCGGCGCAAGATCGCCCGCGGGGGGCATGCGGAGCACTTGGCGGGTCGAACGCGGGGCAAACAGACCGCGAGTCGGCTGCCGCCCCGCAAAAGCATCACGAACTTCATCGAGTGCGATCGCAGTGCCGAAGCCGGTGCCACTCCCCCAGGCGATTACGCCGACAATCCGCCCGCTGCGGGTATCGACGATCGGCGAACCACTACGGCCGCCAGCCCCTTCGGGGGTGAAGTCGAAAACGTTGGCATTCGTCGCTACCACGCGCGGCGCGAACGTAGTTGGCTCGTCGCCGTTTTTGCAGCCGTGCGTCGTCAGAACTTGCCCGACTTCGATTCGCGTATCGGCCGCCGCCAGTCGAACTACCGGCGGGCTGAATTCGCCCAGGGCCTGCCGTTCGACACGAACAACCGCGAGGTCGCGAGCGTATCCCTGGTGATGATCAGTAAAGTGGGTCCACGCCACACGACCGGCGACCGCATCGAGCCGCTGGCGAGCGGGGAAAAACTCGACTCGCAGCGAGCCACCGGAGCCAGCAACGACGTGTCCGTTGGTCAGGATATAAACCGCATCGCGATCGCTACCGAACACACAGCCAGAGCCCACTGCCCAGCGACCGCCGCCGGCGGGGTGCGACAACCGACAAACGGCGTCCCGCCAATCGGCCAGCGAATGCGAGGCCAGCAGCAACCACAAACCACACGCGAGCGCTGCGCGCTTCATGGTTTCCCCTTCGCGAGCTTGGGGTAGTCGGCATCGCGGTGCTTCCGCTTGTCGTGCTGGGCTAGCACGCTCGGCATCGGGCGAATCCGCACCGGGCCGCCGCCGATCGATGATGGCTCGAAAATGTGATACGAGAAAATGTCATCGTTGCCGCGCACGCGGCCGTACCACTCGCGGCCGGGAGTAAAGCTGCGAGCCGAGCGCCCTACGGTGTTGTGGCACTTGGCGCACGCTTGGTTGTCGTTGCCGATCGCGTGCCCGGCGTAGCCAACCGGTACGACGTGGAAGCTTTTGGCCGTTGGCGCAAAGCAATCGTCGCCACGCCACGTACCGCCCGACGTATCGACGAACTCGTATCGATCCAACAGCGTGCCAACGAGCTTCGCGGGAAGCGCCGGAAGAACGTCAATCGAATACTTGAGCCGTACGGCCGGGTTGACGTGGCGATCGACGAACGATTCCGGTCGAGTCGCGCGCGGCGAGCGCAATCGCGCTACGGCCGCGGCAAGTTTGGGATCGCTTCGCCAATCGGGGCGGACGTCGACGATGGCATCGGCCAGGTCATCGGCCGAACCGAACGGGCGGAACAAACCGATGGCCCATTCGTGCGGTTGGCGGAAGCGCAGCCGCACTTCGAAGACGCGATCGCGACCGTCCGGGCAATGCATGACGAGCATTTCGCCAACGACGGCGCCGACGGGGAACCGCCAGAGCCAGGTACCGTAGCCGTGGCCCGCCATCGGCTCGTATACGCTGCCGTACCACCAAACGATCGGCTTGCTCCGCCCTTGGGAATCATGCGGGAGCTTGATGAATTGCACGCCGTAGCCGACGTCATCGGGCACGTTATGCATGCCGCCCGGGTCGCCCCACGGGAATTCGCGATTCGCGTTGCTCGGCATCCCGTCAGGAAAAGCGGCGACGTTCTCGCGCGGGTCGTGCACACGGGTGCTAGTCTCGGTGAACAACTGATAGCAGCGGGGCATTTCCCGCTCGGTGTAGAACAGCACATCGTTGCCGCGGTACTCGGGCAGCGGCATTAGTTTGCGAAACTTGGCGGCCCGCTTGCCCGTCGCGAACGGTTCGGCCCCTCGAGCAAATGCCCCGCTCAACACTAGGAAAACAAGCCCGGCGACGATCGCGACCAGTAGCCCGTAAAACGAGATCCCACGAAGCCTCCGGCGCCGGGTTACCGACCGCTGCATCGCGTCGAACGAGCGGTAGCCGGCCGCTTTCGCCGTCCGCCATTCGCGATACGCTCGTTGTGGGGTCATCGAACGCGCTCCGGCTTTTGGTAGACACCGGTGCGGACAACTTCGCGGAGCAAGCTCGCCGGCGAATACGACTTGGAGTTGCCGACTTGCAAGCGACCGAGCTTGCGGAGCATCAGCGCGCAAAGGTCGTCGCAGAAAACCGTCGCCTGTCGCGAGTCAGTCGGCCACGGCGTGCCGGACAAGATGGCGCCGAGCATGTCGTACGGCGCGCCGAGGAATTCCAGCAGGCAGCCGGTCAGCTTGGTCGAGTCGGGCCGGAACAAGCGATCAAGCTTCGATAGCCGGGCCCGGAAAACGAAACCGTGATAGCCATCGATCCGTTCGTCGGGCAGATGGGCTTGGACGCCCGCGGTTTTGACGCCCCGGATAATGCAGGGCAGATCGGTAAGCGTTGTCGACTCGAATAGCAGAACGCGGCCGTGGTACTCGGCACAGATGCCGATATGCGAGATCGATCGCCAGTGCGGACGGAGCCAGAAGCACGGCGCGACGGTCAGGGCCTTGATGGCGCGCGAAACCAGCTCGCGCCCGGAAAACCCGATCAGGTCACCGGGCTGGAACTTGCGGTTATCGACAACCGTTATAGACATCGCGGCGCGGCCTCGGACAAGAAAGTCCGTAGGCGTTCACGCCGCGGAATCGGAATCGCCCGAGGGTTTTCGACGCTCGGCGAGCGTCGGCGGGCCTCCGCGTGGCCCGGTTGGCCATAAAGGTTACGCGGGATCAATCGCGGAAGTCAAGGGTGGGAACCCCAGGCTAGTAGGATTCGCCGGTCAGCTCTTTCAACTTGTTGCATGACTGCCGAAAACTCGCTAGGTGTAGGTTCTTCGATGATGCCGGCATGGCGATCGCAAGCGCAAGTGCTTGCTGCTAGATGCGATACGGGGGGTGGCCCGCGAGGAGAAAAAATGCGGGCCAGGAAAGAATTCTCAGCGAAAACTCGCTGGCATCATGCGTCAGGCTCAAGGGCGAATACGGTCCGCCAGCCTTTGGTCTGCTCCACGTATTCGATCGGTTCGCCGTCGATTCGAAAGAATACCTTCAAGTCACGCGCCAGATTCTCTCGCCGTTTCTGATTCCGTCGGCCTGCGTCAGCCATGATCGTCAAGGCGGTCCCATTCCTTGCGCAGTTCGTCAATCTGATTTCGCAGCTCTTGCGTGCGCTTTGTTTTGTCGGCGTCCACCTTTGAAGAATCGTCACCAGCTGCCATCGTCAAAACTCCTGTTCAGAAAACTTGCCCCCACTGGCCTGTATCAAGGATTCTTTCGATTGACAAGCGGTCATTCGCTCACCCTGGTCAAAGCAGGCGAGCCGGCGGGGCTCGGCGTGTACCTCGAAACGGACGATCCGCGGTACCCAGATTTGGCGGCCGTTCTTCTGTCGCTGCGACCAAGCGAAGATCTCGAACCGGTTGCCGCATTCGAGGAACTCGGCGAGCCCTGGCGTGGCCATGATTTTTGTTATATGCGTTGCGACGTCGCCGCCGCCCGACGTTGAGCCGCGGCAAGCTTGGACCGCGAGCACCCCAGGCCAGCCGGCGCCAAACGCGACAATGTCCGCGAACCCCCACAGGTCGAACCGCCGCCGGCAAAACGAGTTGTAGCGCTCAGCGACGTCGGCCGTGTAGCCGCTCTGGCGAAGCAAGTCGAGCGAGCGTTGAAGGGGCTTCGATGCCATTACCAGCCCGCCTGACGGCCTTCGCGATAGCTCGGCCAGTCGCAATAGATTTTGCCGGCCGATTCGCGGAGCCGGTCCATCATCGGCCCGGTCAACAGCGCTTCGGCATCGGCCCGCTGATCGATGTTCGTCGTGATCCAAGTCGACAGCCCGGCCCGGTACCGCTTGTCGATGACGTCGCGGAGCCGGCGGACCTGGGAGTCGCTTAGCTCGCCGCGCGGCGGCTGCGGGTCGCTGATCGCCAAAATGTGCGGCTCGCGGAGCAACCGGATCAACGCTTTGAGTTCGGCCGGGCTTTCTTCGCGGAGCGCGAAGTAGAGCAAATCGAACAGCTCGCCGCCGTCGTACCAGGCGGCCGACAAGCCGTGCTTGACGATCGCCACCTTGAGCAGTGCAGCGACCAGATGATCCTTGCCGGTTCCCGGATTGCCGAACAACATCAGACCGCCGCCGCCGCGGAGTAAGTCGGGCATGCGCGCGGCGAACTCGCGAAGCCGGTTGACGATCGGCCGCTGCTTTTGCTCGTCCGTTACTTCGTAGTTGGCGAACGTACAGCGCGCGTAGCGGCGCCCGAGCCGGTGGCCGAGCCGCACGACGTTTTCGGCACGGCCCGTCTCATCGAGCACCTTATCGAACGGGTCGCTGCCGACTGAGTTCTTGCCGTAGAGACTACAGATCACCTTTTCGATCGTCCCCAAGTCCAGCTCCGCTACCGGCGGGTCGGTTTGGGCGATTCGCAGATCGTCGGTTGCCATAGGGAGACCTTTCGTTTGGCTCAAACAAACCTTGCCAGTTGCGGAAGATCGCTTCATCGATCCAGCGCATCGCCGCTTGGTGATCAAGCTCGCCGAGCTTCGCGAGTTGTTTCTCGGCGGTGTAGACCGTCATCGGGCGGCCTTTGGCCCGGACGTGCGCTTGCCAGGTAGCCCAGAGCGAGCGGAACGCGGGGGTATCGAGAACTTCCGGGATCGGAACCGATTCGACGTCCGCTGCTTTCCCGCGTTTGCGACGTTTGGGACTCGAAGAGGACGCCAAGGGAACACTAAGGGAACACTGACTGGCGGTTTTGTCGGTTGCCGCGGTCGATTTTTCGCGTTCGTTGGTCTTATCAATGCGCGCCTTATTGGTTTCCGGAGGATCCTCCAACGAGCTACTACCTCCTCCGAATGCGCGCACCCCCCCTAACCCCCCCGCGGCCTGTTGGTGCGCCGTTAGTGTTCCCTTAGTGTTCCCTTGGCGTCCCGAATCGTTTTGCTCGCCGTCGCCAATGGCGCCTAGGAATTCGTACCAGTCACCACCGCGGACGAAACAGAGCTTGCCGAGCTTGACCGTTGCCAGTCCCCTACGCTTCGCCTCGTCGACCGCCTTGCGACCGAGCCCGAGCCGCCGCCGAAACTCCGCGAGCGTATAGACGGCCCCGCTCCGGACTTCTCCGGCGGCCTCAACGGCGAGCTCAGGTTGGGATTGGCGTTCCATCGAGCGACCTTACTCCGTTGTCCGCTTGCGCACGGCGAAGCGGCTCGTTACGACCAAGAAGCCATCGGCGAACTGGACCAACGCCGAGTTCATCCTGCCGCGCGCGACAACGCGGCACGGCTGCCCCTTGCGCTCGGGGAGGCGCGACCGCCAAAACCAGACGTAGGGATAGTTGGGTTCGCTCATTCGGCAACTAACGCGAGTTTTCCTGAGGGGATTTGCATCCTGGATTGCCATCGGCGACAACTCCGTTGCGAGCAGTACCGAATCGCGATCCAGAGGCAGATCAATGACCCGAAAACCAAACAAAAAACGACGCCAGCAACGACAGCGAACAAGCCGCCAAGCAGACCATCAGGGCCAACCGAGCCCACCGCCGCCGCCTGCTGAGCCGATCGTCCAAAGCGGCCTGCAAGCAAACGGCAGCCAAACCCAACAGCAACGCGGACCCGATCAAGACGAACGGGAAGATCGCCGTGCGATAAGACGCTATACGCTCTGGCAAACTCTGTTCGCCGGTTGCATCGTGATTTTCACTGTTGGCCAGGTGATTGTCGGCCACTGGCAATGGGACGCGACCGACAAGCAGTGGAAGTCGATGGAGCGACAACTCGCGCTTATGGCGCTTGACCAGAGACCCTGGCTGCAGATCGATGCCGAAGTTGATAGAGAGCTGCAGGCAGATACACCGTTCAACTTCAACATCACCGTGTCCAACTTCGGACGGGCCGCTGCGACACTTACTGGACAAGTAACAGTAACCGCACCCTTGCTTGTTCCGGAAGGCACTTCGGGTGTTGGAACCTTTGAAATGATCGAAGGCACGAGAATGGTCAAAATTGATGAAGATCTTCTTGCCGACATGGAAGCCAAGATCATGAACGGGCAAATAAGTCAGGTAGTCGCTCCGGGGGCTAAGACTGCGATTACGCCCGGCGGTCAGATGCCACTTAAAGATGAATGGGTCGATAAGATCAACAACGGAGCCATAATCGTCGTGGTTGTCGTACTCGTCGACTATCTCGGCCCGACTGAAGAAAAATATCGAACACGCTCGTGCTACATCTATGATGCCGCAACTCAAACATGCAAGCCCTACGTAAGGTACAACTACATGCGCTAGTGCGACGAGCGCAGTAAAAAACAATTTTGCTATCACAGTTCCGTTCCCATTCCCGCCGGCCGTTCGTTCCACTCCCGGCCATCCAGCTTGCGGCCGGCGTACCTTTTGCCAACGAGCCCGTACGGCTCGTCATCGCCGAAAAAGTGATCGATTACGACGCGATGCTCCGGCGCGCTTTCCGATTGATCGGCGCGGGCCCAGTCGCCCCACTGCTTGAAGAAAAACGGGATGCCGGCGACCTGGCAGTCGTCACGGATCAAGCGAGCCCAATCGGGACGCATCGGCCGGGCCCCGTCGCCGCTTTCGCCGCCGACGATGATCCAGTCGACCCGGCAATCGTCGCGTTCGACGTACGCCCAATTGCGGAAAGCGAAGTCGACCTGAGCGATCAACGGCTCGGCGGAGATAAAGCGAACCGCGGCCGGCGTATCGAGCAACGGTTGCAATCGCTCGTCCGCGGTATCCTGAGTTTCGATGCTCGTGCCAAGCCAGACGTTGGGGAGTGGCCAGGGGACCGCGGAGCCGTCGCGATCGATTCGCCCGTGGCCTGCGCGCTTCGGCAACTGACCAGACGCGGTCAACTGCAGCGTCAAATCCAACGCCCGCAGCCCGACGCGGCGAGCGGTTTCCAAGCCATCGCGGACCAAGTACGCCCATTGCTTGGCTCGATCCGGCCGCTTGGTCAGGACTTGGAACGTATGTTGGGGGCACATCGCCATAACGGCGAACACGTCATCGATCACGGTCGACGGCAGCGACTTGTGAAACAAATCGCTCATCGAGTCGACGAACACGAACCGGGGCCGCTTCCAACCGAGCGGCTCGAGGAGCTTGTCTTCGGCCGCGACAACTTTGCCGGTCCACTTCGGACCATCGGCCGTCATGCGGACGAGCCCTTCGTACGGCTTGCCCGGCCCGGAAAAGCGATACGCGAATCGCATCGCGTAGCAGTTTCTGCAACCGGCGCTTTTGAGCGAGCATCCGCGCGTCGGGTTCCAGGTCGCATCGGTCCATTCGATCAATGACTTGTCGCCCATCAGGCACCTCCCAGGATCACGGCGCGAGCGGTTTGTACGCGCTTGAATCGCGTTGCATCCCCGCCCGGCAAATCGGGGTGCGTCATCTGCTCGCAGCGTCGAATTGCATTCGACTGATACGGCTCCCGCCAATCGACGCGCGTGCCAATGATCGCTTCGATCACGCCGCTGGCTTCGGGAAGCGTAAGCGCTTGATCCGGAGGCGCCGGAAGCTTCTGCCAGCCTTTGTATTGCTCGGCTCGCTTGGTCACGCCGTAGCGATCGACCGCTCGTAGGGCGCCAAGCGCCAGCGCGATCGCGCGCAGGTTGTCTTGCCAGTCGTGGTATGTATCGCACGGATACGACAACGGGCCGTGCTTCGAGTTGAACGACAGCACGACGCCCGGGCCCTTGACCTTGGCATCGCTGCGGAGCATGCCGTCGCGGCGAATCTCGCTGGCGTTCGCATCGATTTGGATTACGACCTGGCGGGCCTGTAGTTGAGCGAGCTCACGTTGCAGGTCATCCAACGTCCGGTTGAACTTTGCATTGAACCGGGCTCGTTGGCGATTGCGGGTTCGCTCGCCAGGCCAACCGCCTTCGAGCGGGCGGAATTCGTACTCGATTCGTCGAAGCATCGTCGCACCTTTCAAAAGCCGTTCCCCGGACGCCCCGGCGGCCGTTCCTACGGCCGGCCCGTAGCCCTCGCGCGAGGGCTACAGTCCTGCCAGCAACGGACGAGCGGGGACGGCTTGCCTCTTCTAAGCCTTGGCCGTCGCGCGCTGTCGGGAGCGCTTCGGCTTGCCAACCTACGCGGGGGGCTTCTTCGCCCGTCTTCGCTTGCCATCCGTTGGGGGCGGCGGGGTCGCTTCGGCTAGTTTCTTGTCGCCGGCCGATCCCTGATCGTCCGGGAACAACGGGTGTTGTTCGGCCGCGATCACCTTCGACGCTGCCCGGCGGCTCATTTCGAGATCTTTGCCGTAGCGCTGGATGATCGCATCGAACTCTTCGATGTCGTTACGTCGCAGGCGGTAGACGAGCCGATCGCGTTCGTCGTATACCGGTTGGGCTTCGGTATCGCGCACGAGCGCCGCGTGGCAAAGCTCGTGATCTAAAATTCGCTTGCGATCATTGTCCGATAGCGTCTTGCCGGCGAACGCCGTTTCGTTGAGCAAGATCACCAGGTCAAACGCTGCCAGCTCGCGATTGACGTCGGTCGCCTTGCGAATCTGGCCGAGCTTCAAATGCCCATCAACGTCGGGCTTCCAGCCGCGGGCGAACATCAGCGCGATCCGTGCGCTTTCCAGGTGCGAGTGATGCTCGCGGATTAGCTCTTCGAGGATGCGGTAGACCTCGACCGTCTTGCCGGCGTGCTCGCGCTGGATCAGCCGGCACTTGACCGGCCGCCGCTTTTCTTGCAATTCGTCAGACTTGGCCACGTTAGAATCTCCTGTTGCTGTGCTGCGCGGCTCGGCGGGCTCGCTCTCGATCGGCTCGCTCTAACCGCGCGGCGGGATTGAAATCCGAATGATCGCCGCCTTCGTCGGGGTTTTCGTCGTACAACGCTTTGCAGCGGTTGCACCAGAAATCCCCATCCGCACGTCGCGTGGCGTGCTTGGCGGACTTGCAGCCGGGACACGCGACCGTTACTTGTTGATTGGCCACGGCTAACGCCCTCCCCGAAGCTCGTTAGCTTTGCGGTTCATCCGCTCGATCGTCGCCGTTCGCTTGCCGCGCGGGATATCGAGGTGGTAGAGATCGGCGACGATGACATCGAAATCGTCGAGCGACGTCGCCGAGTCGATCTTGGCGTTGAGACGCTCGAGGATCTCGATCGCGGATTCGGCGGCCGGCTCGTCCTGCGCTGGCTCCGAATCGGTCGCGTCATCGGGTTCGAGTTCGGACGGATCATCGGCGACGTCGGTCGACTCCGCGGGGATAACGACCTCGGACGCTTCGGGCTCGGCGGCCGGCGCCACTTTGCGGGCTGGTTTCGCCGCGCGCGGCTGTACGTTGTCCAACGCTCGCGACAGCGCCTTGAGCTTGGTTTCGCCGGGCGCTACGGTCGCGGTTGCCGGAGCTTCGCCGAATACGACCGGGATGCCGTCCGCGTTGATTAGCTCTTCGGTCGCAAGCATGCCCTTGAGGATGTCAGCAAACGCATCACGCAGCGCCCAAGCGCGGGCTCGCATTTGCAGCATCCGCTTTGGGTAGCCTTTGTAGGTATCCTTGCCCAGCAATTGGGCTCGGTTGGCGTCTTCCATCGAGAATTCACGACGCACGATTTTGCCACTGGGCAAGCGGCGGACGATGACATACGCGTGGAACTTGGGGCCATCGCCGTCCCAACCTTCGTCAAACGTTTCTTCGTCGAACAAACCCGACTGCCGGCACAACCCGAGCATCGCATCGCCCCAGATGCTTGGCCGGTTGTTGACGACCGCGATCGATTGGACGGCCTGGCTGGGACGCAAGCCGATTTCGAGGCCGAACTGGACGGCGACGAAAACCGCTTCAACGTTGTCGATACCCTTGGGAACGAGATTCGAGTGAAAGTAATAGTTGGCGAACGCCCACAACTCTTTCGAGTTGGTGATCTCGGCGCCCTGGGCTCCGATTTTGAAGATCGTCGGCGTCTTAGGCTCCGGCGTAGCAACTAGCTCGGTTCCGGAACCGTTGCCGTTGGTCATTAGCGGCGCCGCAACGGGGGCGGCTTCGGCGTTGTTCGCGGGCTTCGTAGGTTCGGCGGCGCGTCTACTCTTCGTCGTTGTCATGTTTGCACCTCTTGAGTCTGCGGGATGACGACGCCCGGCGGATATGCTCTTTGACTTCGACCCGCTTATACGAGTAGCGGACTCCGGCCGGCGTCTGGCCGAACGTCGATTCGCCGATCGCCTCGATCAGCAAGTTTTTCAAGCGGCGCTCTTCCCCCTCGAGCCGCTTCAATTCCGCTTGGACGGTCGCCAGCTCGGCGTCCCAAGCGTCGGCCTCTTCGCTCAGGATCGCGGTTGAGCCATCGTCGATCGGATAGAGCTTGACCAGCGCGCGGGCGGTCGACTCGGACCCGTCGACCGGCGGCATTTCGTTCGCTTCGACCGCTTCCCAAAAGCCGCGCTCGGCTTCGACTAACCGGCAACAAAAATCCTCATCGCGTTCGTAGTCGACGTACGCGAAGCGGCGGCCGCCAACGAGAAACGCGATCGAGGCCCAACGGCAGCCGGCCGCCAACATTTCGTGTTGGACTTGGACTTGGACATCGAGCGGCGGCTCTTCGGCCCAGCGATCGCGGGCGAACTCCGTCACGTTTTTGATTTGCAGGACGCCCGGCCCTTCGCGATCAGGGGCATTAACCAGGCCATCGAGCGTGGCGAACAACCACGGATGCTGATTCGACCAGCAGATCGCGTACTTGCCCGGGTTGATCACGCGGCGCGTCGACTCGTCCGCGTAGAGCTTCCGTACGATCGGCTCAACCGCGTGGCCGAGCTTCGCTAGCTCGGGATGGATCGCGCCGCCGTCGCTACCAATGCCAGACGTTTTCTCGGTCCAAAGCGATAGAGCCGACTTGAATCGCGAGACACCGACAACGGCCGGAGCATCAGAGCCGCCGATCCCTTTGCTGCGCGCGGCGAGCCAGCGCGTACGGTTCGAGTAGCGGCGGACTTTGCAGTCGGTGATAACGAACTCGGCGTCGATTGGCTTGTTGACCATGATCACTTTCCCCAGTCTGTAATGTCGAGCAGCTTTTCGAGATCGTCGGCCCAGCCGTGCCAAACCGCGCTGGCCGCTTCGAGACGAGCGCGAACAATCGGCCGCTTCCCGATTAGCTTTAGCTCTTTGACCCGTTGATCGAGAACGCCGGCAGTTTGTCGGCAGTAAGCGACCAATTGCGGCAAGCCGGGAGATGGATGCATCGCTCGCTATTCCCAAAAGCTGCAAATCGCCCAGCAGACGTGCCAGGCCTGGGGGCCGGTCACGCGACGGGCCCCTTCGTCGGTCAACGCGTAGATCGCGTTGCCGCGGCGTTCGAGGTACTTGATTGGCTCGCGGCACTCGGGCACCTCCGGCAGATGAGCCCAATAGGGCATCAACCGCGCTTCGGCGTACGCCCGCTCGCCATCTTCGAGATCCGATAGCCGGCGAACTCCGGCGATAGTTTTTTGCGCAGCGGTAGCCATCGATTGCCCCTTGGTTTAAGCGCGGACCAACGAATCGCTTTCGCAATACGGGCACTTGGTAACCGGCTCGACATCGTCGCGGCCGTCCGATTCGTAGGTCGCTAGGGCCGCGCTCAGCGGGCCGGCCCATCCGCACGAGTTGCAGAACATCGGCCGGCTCTCGTCGTACGGTTCGGTCGAGAAGCTATGAGACTTCGGGGCCGGTACGTTGATCGGCGGCGCCGCGTTGCGAGCGCCGAGCAAGCCGACTTTGCGGCGGACCCAACCGCGAGCGAGCCGCGTCACGATGTTGAGCACACCGCCTTCGGTTTCGGCTTGCACGGTCAGCGGTACGCTCTCGAACGTCGCCGCGAGGCGGCCGTACCAGCGGTTGCCGACGCGCTCTAGTTCGATGCGCGTTCCCTCCGGCAGCTCGCGTACCGCTTCGCGCTTGAATCGTGACTGGCTCATCGAGTCGATCCTTCGATTCGGGCGGCGGCTTTGGACCACGGAGAGCGCTTGCGACCGGCTTTCGACTTGGGCAATACCAGCCGTTGCTCGATCGCTTGGGCT
>Ga0163151_10004250_pt1 | contig 19509 bp, 18 predicted proteins | sample OliLakLV19MP5IB2_FD_145596 | JGI IMG/M metagenome (GOLD analysis project Ga0163151, IMG submission 145596) | Freshwater microbial mat bacterial communities from Lake Vanda, McMurdo Dry Valleys, Antarctica - Oligotrophic Lake LV.19.MP5.IB-2 | ecosystem: Environmental > Aquatic > Freshwater >... | reverse complement strand
GATATATCATAGCGACTTTTCGTATCACACGTCGTGTGACCCCACGGAGAATCGAACTCCGATTTCCTGCGTGAAAGGCGGGCGTCCTAACCGTTAGACGATGGGGCCTTGGCCCAAAATATAGCATTTCATGCCTAAAATGCTAGGATTTGCCACTAAGGAGAGGTGGCTGAGTGGTCGAAGGCGCCTGACTCGAAATCAGGTGTATGGGAAACTGTACCGAGGGTTCGAATCCCTCCCTCTCCGCATCAACGTCAGAACGAGCGGAGCCAGATTCCGTTCCAGTACTTCCCTATCTTCGTGCGACCAATAGAGAGTGCGAGCGCTTTTGTTCCAAGCGATTCTCCAATACGCCCAGCAAGGGCCCGCATATACGTACCTGATCCACACACCACTCGAAGCGTGAGGACGGCGTATGATCGTGACTCATCTGTAAGAACCGTGTTCCAAGACGTTCGAACATCTTTTATTCGGAAATCTGCACCAAGCGCTTTAGACGGTTCGTCGGAAGTAGGCGCAAGGGCTAAGAACGATTCAGTACGTGTACGAAGCGCAGTACCGCTGCATTTCTCCATGCCAAGAAGTCGAATCGAATCGATACGTTCTTCATGCGTCGGTATCTCAATGTTGTGCAGCGTTCCTTCAAGAGCATGAAGGAACAGCGGTTTGCCGTTCACGGTCTTTGAAGAAAAGATTGGGTACGGTCGAACATGCCTCCCTTTTTCCAAAGCGAGCGCCTGCATAACCATACGCTCGTCGACTCGCGTCTCTCTCTTGCTTCCCGTAACAATGCCGAGTGCGTCTCCCGTATCGCTCCCTACATCAAGCAGTACTTCTATCTCATACTCCTTATCAAGTCCCGTGTAGTGGGTTTGTCGTTTGCATTCCTCGCCTAAAAGCACGAGCAGCTTCCCGTGCGCCATAGGATCAAGCCGACCTGCGTAGGACGCGGGAATATCCGCATAGGCAGGGTGTGCAGCTTTCCAGGCAGAAAGCGCCATAAGCGGTGTTTCGCCAACCTTTTTTTGGAGCACAACAAAGGGTTTCATCGGTTGAATCCTACCTGCAAACGCGGTATTCTGCGACCGTACGCGCGATTAGCTCAGTTGGTTAGAGCGACCCCTTGACGTGGGGTAGGTCGGGGATTCGAATTCCTCATCGCGCACCGAAACATTGTATGGCTGCTCTTCGCTTTTTCTGGTTTCCCCTTTCGCTTTGGGCGATTGCTCTTATTGGCGTCTTCTTATGGGGCGGGTTTGGTCCCTTAGTTATCGCAGCAATCCTCACCATCCTGGAAGTCACCCTCTCGTTTGATAACGCCGTAGTGAACGCACGAGTGCTCGAGCGAATGACGCCGGAGTGGCAGAAACGCTTTATAACGTGGGGCATTCCTATTGCGGTGTTTGGTACTCGCTTTCTCCTTCCCATCATCATCGTCGCGGTAGCGGTCGGTGCTGCACCGTTTGCAATTGCAAAGCTTGCGCTCTTTGAGCCTGCAGCGTACGGCGAACTGCTCCACGGCGTACATGCACTCATCGCAGCCTTTGGCGGCATGTTCCTTCTTATGGTCGGATTGAAATACTTCTTCGATTCTGCGAAGGAGGTTCATTGGATCGCCGCCATCGAGCGAACGCTTGCCCGATTCGGTCGTATCGAAGCTATTGAAATTGGTATCGCACTTGCGGCACTCTTTGGTATTGCCTGGTTCGTGCAAGACCATGCCGAGCAGGTCCTCTTTGCCGGTATCATCGGCATCCTTTTGTTCATTCTCATGCAAGGCATCGCAAGGTCATTTGAGGGCGCGGTAGGCAAAGGCGCAGTACAGGGTGGGTTTGCGCTCTTTATGTACCTTGAGCTCCTTGATGCTGCGTTTTCGCTCGACGGTGTTATTGGTGCGTTTGCGATAACCAGCGCCCTTCCGGTCATTGTCGCTGGCCTTGGTGTTGGAGCATTCTTTGTTCGTTCCCTCACCATTTACCTCGTCCGTGAAAAGACCCTCGATGAGCTCGTCTACCTTGAACACGGAGCACACTGGGCTATTCTCGGGCTTGCAGGAGCCATGCTTGCGAGCATCTTCGTCGAGATTCCTGAGATTGTGACTGGCTGTATTGGCATCGTCTTTGTAGCCGCAGCGTACTGGTCTTCGCTTCAAGCACGTAAAGCAGCGGTGCGAGTCTAGCGTCGAATCTGGACTAAAAGGCATTTGTTTGGTATAGTGTGATTATCTATGCAGCGCGCTCATAAGTCAGAGAAGATCTACATCTACGGGAAGAATGCCCTCACCGAGGCGCTCGAAAATACTCCCCAGGTCATTAAGCGCGTCCACCTTTCTACTGAGATTGATGACGCGCGTTTGAAGCACGCACTTAAGTCTCGCAATATCCCTGTCCAGATGATGGATGCAACTGAGGCGCGTCGTGCAGTTGGCGACGCATCACACCAGGGCATTATCGCCGTCATCGACACGAGCGAACTTATGGTTCCGTTTGGCGAGTTCCTCGCGAATCTTAAGCCAGGCAAGGCAACTGGACTCGTGCTTATGGGTGAAGTGCAGGACCCCCACAACGTCGGTGCAATCATTCGTTCCGCTGCAGCCTTTGGTCTTTCTGGCGTTCTTATCCCAGAACATAACCAGGCACAGGTTACCGGCACGGTCGTGAAGACCTCAGCAGGCATGGCGTTCCGCATTCCCCTTGTTTCTATTGGAAACGTAAACGATACGCTTCGCACGCTTAAGGAGGCTGGGTTCTGGATCTACGGCCTTTCTATGGACGGTAACTCTCTTCCGAGCGAAACGTTTGATGCTCCTGCGGTATTTGTACTTGGTAGCGAAGGGTCAGGTATCCGCGAGAAAACACTCGAGGAGTGCGACATCAAACTTTCTATTCCGATGCATCCTCGCTGCGAATCTCTAAACGTCGCTGTCTCCGGCGGCATTGTATTTAGTACCTGGGCAGCCCAGCACCCACACGCACTACGCACATAGTCATGGAGAAGCATCTCGTCACCAACGGGTTCGAAGGATACGAGCTCCTCGACTCAGGCGAGCACGAGAAGCTGGAGCGTTTCGGCGAGATAACCGTTGTGCGTCCTGATACGCAGGCAATTTGGAAGAAATCGAATCCTGACACGTGGGAGCATGCCGATGCGTCATTTGCATTTGAGAACGGCAAGGGCGCATGGAAGACGCGCGAAGGTATGCCGGAATCATGGCCTGTTACCTACAAAAACGCATCCCTTGTTGCAAAGCTCACCAACTTCAAACATACCGGCATCTTTCCTGAACAAGAGCCAAACTGGTCTTGGAGCGTTGAGCGTATTCAGGCACTCAAGAATCCGGAGGTCCTGAACCTCTTTGGCTACACGGGAGCAGCATCCGTTATTGCAGCGAACGCGGGCGCACGCGTTACCCATGTCGATTCTTCAAAAGCGAGCATTAAATGGAGTCAGGAAAACGCAGCGGCGTCAGAAATCGCTGACGATCGCATTCGCTACATTCTTGAAGATGCGCGTTCGTTCGCAAAACGTGAGGCGCGACGCGGCGCAAAGTATGACGGCATTCTTCTTGACCCTCCTGCATTTGGTCGTGGCGCCAAAGATGAAGTTTGGAAAATTGAGGAAGACCTTCTTCCGCTTATGGAAATACTGCGTGAGATTCTTTCCGACGCCCCTGGTTCGTTCTTTCTTTTGAACGGCTACGCAGCTGGCTATTCCCCGCTTTCGTTCAAGCAGCTCGTCGAAAGCGTCTTTCCAAACGCTGACGCTGATTTTGGAGAGCTCCGCATTAAAGAGAAGACAACCGACCGCGCAATTCCTGCAGGCATGTACGTGCGATTTGCTCGCTAGCGCGTTATAACGAAAGCATGAACGAGAAGAATCCTGTCATCCTCTACCACGCTGAATCCAACTGTCCGGATGGATTTGGTGCTGCCTATGCCGCATGGAAGAAATTCGGCGACTCTGCAGACTACGTTCCCCTTTCACGCGGAGATACTCCCCCCGTTGATGCGGTCCGTGGCAAAGATGCCTACTTCGTCGATTTCTCGTACACCAAGCCCGTCATGGATGAGTTCGCTGCAGCAGCAAAGACTATGACCGTCCTTGATCACCACAAGGGTGTGCAAGACGTTATTGAAAGCTTCCCGAACCACGTCTTTGACCACAACCGCTCTGGTGCCGGTATCGCCTGGGACTACTTCCATCCGAACACTCCGCGTCCAAAGCTCATCAATCACGTTGAGGATGATGATCTGTTCCGTTTCGCACTCGAAGATACGCGCGAAATCATAACGTTTCTTGAGGTGCAGAAAGCAGACTTCACACTCTGGGACGAGTTTTCACAGAAGCTCGATGAGCCGGAGGCACGCGAGATTATGCTCCAAAAAGCACGCACCTATCGTGAATTTTTTGAAATACTTGCGAACATTTCTGTCGACAAGGCAAAGCTGGTGTCTTTTGAAGGATACGAGGTGTATTTCGCAACCACACACCCTCTCAAGTCTTTGAAGTCGCTGGTTGGTAATCTTCTTGCTCGTAAGAAAGGACCGTTCGCACTCGTGGCCGCTGCACACCCGGAAGGCTACGGTATTTCTATTCGCGGTGACGGTACCGTTGATGTCGCAAAGATTGCAGCAAAATACGGAGGTAACGGACATCCAAACTCAGCAGGCTTCCCCATAGAGCTTGCGCTCGGCCCCGTGCCCTGGGTCCATCTCCGCGATACTGATGAAAATCCTCGCGATTGAGACGTCGTGCGACGAGACCGCCATCGCCATTCTAGAAGGCACGGGTGACGAAACCGGTGCGCGTTTCAAAACTCTCGGGAATGCTTTGCTCTCCCAAATCGATATCCATAAAGAATATGGTGGCGTCTTCCCGATGATGGCGAAACGTGCACACGCAAAGAATCTCACCTCCCTCCTTGCAAACGCACTCGAAGAAGCCGAGCTCATACATGAAAGTGCGCAGACGCTTTCCGAGGAGAGCGTTACTGACATTCGCACCATGCTTGAGCGTGAACCGGAACTTGCCGATGCGCTTCTTGAATTTTTAAAAGAAACGGAACGCCCGGAGATTGACGCTATTGCCGTGACACATGGTCCGGGTCTTGAGCCTGCACTATGGGTGGGTATCAACTTCGCACGTGTACTGTCAGAGGTCTGGAGTATCCCCATCGTCCCGGTAAATCATATGGAAGGTCACTTACTCGCAGCCCTCACACAGCCAGAGGGCGACGAGCTCGTGACCGACGCAAGCAAGCGTCCAATTCTCGGCCTCCTTATTTCAGGCGGCCACACCGAGCTCGTTCTTATGAAAGATTGGCTCTCGTACGAACTTCTTGGACAGACTCGGGACGATGCGGTTGGTGAGGCATATGACAAAGTCGCGCGCATGATGGGACTTCCGTATCCCGGCGGCCCGGAGATTTCTAAACTCGCTGACAAGGATCGTGAGGACGCAGAGACAAACCCGTTCACCCTTCCCCGCCCCATGCTTGATGCCGACAATCTCGACTTCTCGTTTAGCGGCCTTAAGACTGCAGTTCTCTATCTGATCAAAGCAAAAGGAACGCTGACTGAGATTGAGAAAGAGCAGATGGCACGTGCGTTTGAGGATGCCGTCTCTGAGGTTCTATGGAAGAAGACAGCACGCGCACTCGACGAGAGCGGCGCTCTCACCCTTACGATTGGTGGAGGCGTATCGGCGAATGCACGTATTCGACGTGATTTTACAAAAAATATTGCTGCCAATTATTCGCACGTTTCACTCGTCCTCCCTCCTCGCGAACTCTCGACCGATAACGCGGTCATGATTGCTATTGCCGGATATTTCCGCGCACTCCGAAAGGAATATGCGACTGAGATACGTGCCCAGGGCACGCTTTCCTTAGCCTAAGGCAAAACGCCCTATATTTGTTATATTCCCTAGATAATGGACGCTAAATTCGAAAAGCCGTACAACCCTCAGGACACCGAAGCCCGTATTTATGCGGCATGGGAGAACAGTGGGTATTTCAATCCGGACAATCTGCCTGACGGGAAATCGAAGAAACCGTTCACCATCATGATGCCGCCGCCAAACGCGACTGGCGTCCTTCATATGGGTCATGCACTCTTCCTGGCACTCCAGGACATCATGATTCGCTATAAGCGTATGCGTGGATACGCAGCACTCTGGCTCCCCGGAACCGACCATGCGGCTATCGCAACCCAGTCAAAGGTTGAAAAAGATATCCAGAAGGCTGAGGGCAAGAGTCGCCACGATCTTGGACGCGAGGAATTTATGCGTCGTGCCGAAGCGTTTGTCGAGGAAAGCCGAGAGACTATCCGTGGTCAGGTGCGCGGCATGGGCTCGTCGTGCGACTGGTCGCGTGAAGCGTTCACTCTTGATGAACCAAGGAACCGAGCCGTGCGTCGCCAGTTTAAAGATATGTACGATGCCGGCCTTATCTACCGCGGGAACCGCATTGTTAACTGGGATCCGAAGGGTCAGACCACCATTTCCGATGATGAGATTGTGCATGAAGAGCGCAAGGCAAAATTGTATACGTTCCGATATTCCTCAGACTTCCCCATTTCTATCGCAACAACGCGTCCTGAAACAAAAATCGGAGACGTAGCTGTTGCCGTTCACCCAGACGACACACGCTACAAAGAGTACGTAGGGAAAGAATACGCCCTGACGTTCTGTGATATGCCTATTCGCATACAAGTTATTGCCGACACTGCGGTCGACCCTACGTTTGGTACCGGTGCCCTTGGTGTTACTCCTGCACACAGCCAGATTGACTGGGAGATGGGAGAACGACACAACCTTGAACACCCGCAAGTCATTAACGAATACGCGAAGATGGAAGCGCCGGGAAGTCGGCTGCACGGCAAGAAAGTTGCTGAAGCGCGTGAGATGGTTGTGGAGTGGTTGAAATCAGAAGGGCTTCTCGAGAAAGAAGAGGAACTCACGCAGAATATTGCGACAGCAGAGCGCACGGGCGGCATTATTGAGCCGTTGCCAAAACTACAATGGTTTATTGATGTAGAGAAGCCTATTAAAGAGCGTGGGAATAAGACGCTGAAAGAACTTCTCCTCGAACCGGTTCAGGACGGACGTATCCAGATTCTTCCTGAACATTTTAATAAGACGTACTTCAACTGGATTGAGAACCTGCGTCCGTGGTGTATTAGCCGTCAGATTTGGTACGGACATCGTGTTCCGGTGTGGTATCGCGGTGAAGAGGTAACGGTTGGCGAAGCGCCGGCCGGTGAAGGCTGGGTGCAAGACGAGGACACGCTCGACACCTGGTTCTCTTCTGGTCTCTGGACGTTCTCCACGCTTGGTTGGCCAGACGAGATGCCGGACCTCGCCCGCTTCCATCCGACTGATGTGCTTGAGACCGGTCATGACATCCTTTTCTTCTGGGTGGCCCGCATGATTCTTATGACCCAGTTCGCGCTCGGCGACATTCCTTTCAAGACCATCTACCTCCACGGCATCGTACGCGATGCAAAAGGTCAAAAGTTCTCGAAGTCACTGGGAAACGGTATTGATCCGGTAGAAGTCGCAAACAAATTCGGTGCTGACGCGGTGCGCATGGCGCTCGTCGTTGGCAATACACCAGGAACGGACACGCGCATGAGCGAAGACAAGATAAAGGCGTACAAACTTTTTGCGAACAAGCTTTGGAACGTCTCTCGCTTCATCTTTGAGAACACGGAAGGTGCCGACATGATTGCTCCCCTCATAGAGAGTGACGAACTGCTGGTGCGCGAACTCGACACCATCCTTGCTGACGTCGCACTTGATCTTGATGCGTACCGCATCTACATGGGGGCCGAAAAGTTGTACCACTATGTGTGGGATCGTCTTGCAGCAGAAATACTCGAGGAGTCCAAAGCGATTCTCGGTTCTCACGACACACCAAGTACCGCATCTCCGGAAGCGGTTGTCTCTCGCAAAGCAGTGCTTCTCACCCTCCTATCCCGCTCTCTTCGTGCGCTTCATCCGTATATGCCGTTTGTCACTGAGGAGATTTGGTCATCACATCCTGAACGCAAGGATTTCCTCATGGTCGCCTCCTGGCCGACCACCTAAGCCTGCTAGAATAGGTTTGATATGGGACTCGAAGTATTCGGGTATGCAATTTTGGGCGGCCTTATGCCGACTCTTATATGGCTGTACTTCCTGCTTAAGGAGGATTCCCGCTGCCCTGAGCCTCGCTGGATTATCTTCCTCGCCTTTGTCGCGGGCATGATCGCCGTTCCGCTTGTTCTGTGGCCGCAGGGCTATGCACTTGAGCACTTGCCCCGCTGTAATCCGGATGATGTTGGTAGCTGTGTACCCCTCCTGACCGCATGGGCCATGATTGAAGAGACCGCAAAATACGCCGTGTTTGCGATAGCCATCATGTGGCGACGTGAAGCAATTCGTCGTTCGCTTGATCTGGTAACGTGCATGCTCACAGTAGCGCTTGGGTTTGCAGCACTTGAGAATATGCTTTTCCTCATTGGTCCGCTTGCAAGCGGCGAATACTTGCAAAGTTTTGTCACCGGAAATCTCCGCTTTATCGGTTCGACCCTGCTTCATGTACTTGCGTCATCCGTCATTGGATTTGCGATGGCGCTATCCTTTGAACGAAGTCGCGGCGTGCGCGCAGCCTTCGCATCACTCGGTCTTGTCCTTGCGATCGCATTGCACACTAGTTTCAATTTCTTTATACTTTCTGGAGACGGCTCGGATACCATTCTCGCGTTCTTCACGGTTTGGACGGGAGCCATCGTCTTCTTCGCGGCGTTCGAGATACTGAAATATTTCCGTTATCGTAATTTACCAAAAAACGTCTGTTGATATGAAAAAACGCTCTCTGTTCGAACGACTTTCCGGTGGTGCCGACGACTACGAGTCGTTTGATGATGAGCCGCGTCAGGCAGTACGCAAGCAGGTCGCTGCTGATGCACCCGCAGCACGCGAAGCAGAGGAGCCAGCAGACGGACAGCTCCCGGTTGACGTGTATCAGACGGCGAATGAAATTGTCATCCGCACCTTTATCGCAGGCGTGCGCGCAGACGAAATGAATGTCTCCATCAGCCGCGACATGGTTGTCATTGAAGGCGCACGCGAAGAGCACGAACAGATTGCCGATTCAGATTTCTTCATCCGTGAACTCTTCTGGGGCTCCTTCGCTCGAACCATCCTTCTTCCTGAAGAAATCGATGTCGACTCATCAATTGCAAACGCTAAAGATGGTTTCCTTACGATAACGATGCCGAAACTTGATAAGAAGCGTCAGACCAAGCTTCGCGTTAAAGCAGGATAGCTAATGAGAAAACCGCCCGGGAACACCCCGGGCGGTTTTCGCTTAGATGCGTTCCTCGTGCGTGAGCGTGAGTACCGATACCTCTTCAACCTCGAAGGTAACGCGTCCAATGGTCTGTCCACCTGTTGAAATAATTACGCGCCACTTTCCTTCCTCCACGTTTTCAGAGAGCGAGTATCCACGATACCCTTCCTGTCGTCCGCCCATTATCGGGAAAGAGACACGGCTCCTGCGCTGCCATCCATCACCCTCTACATAGTACTGCCATTCATGGGTGACTGATGTTGCAAAGGCAACGGGCGCCTTCACGGCACTAACGAAAAAGAGCGGTGTTCCTGCAACGTGATGAACGGTGCGCGGGAACGGATTCCACCATGGCTTTGGATCTTCGGTTCGCACCGCGTATTCACCTCCTTCGCGACTAAGTTCGTGATATACGTCGGCGTGGGTAAGCACGAGCGGGATGGGTGGAATAACGCCACCAAAGTACGCGACATTAATCGCTATAAGTACGCCAACACTCCACACAACGATTGGTGGACGACTTTCCTTGTAGCGTGTCGGGTTGACTGCTTTTAGTAGTAGCAGGAAAAGTGCGAATGCAGCCGCGGCCGCGAGCGTGCTCGCACCAAATATCCACGGCCCCATCATTCCCAGCGTAAGAGGAAGCGCAAAGATGGCATATGCGTAAAGCGCAAAGAAGAAGAGGACGGTTTGAAAAACCAGTTGCTCCTTATGCTTTCGGAAATACTCGTTACCCGCATAGACCGCGAGCAAGAGAAGGAGAAAAGGCCAGGAAACTGCAAGGACTGAACTCTTGGTATAAAAGACAACAAATCCAGATAGCAGACCGCCAAGCGCGTACTGCGCACCAAGAGGAAACAGAACTGAGAGCAGCTTCCGCCACCACACGTCGCGTTCGCGATATACAGAAACAAGGTGCGTGCCAAACGTGCACACTGCTGCCAGCACGAGATACGTGATGAAGAACAAATTCACGACCCCAACAGGAAGGAGGCCGAACGTGAGGATGTCGGTCAAAAAACCAAGTGTGAACAGGACGGCGCCAAGTGAGCGCTCGTGTGCGGCGGCCCATGCGAGAACCCTGCTGAAGCGTTCCGTGAGCATCTGGTGCTTGGACCCGGGCTCGAACCGGGGACCCCTTCCTCTTCAGGGAAGTGCTCTACCAACTGAGCTATCCAAGCGTCTGTGTGTGCCCTATCCTACCCCAAAAACCCTTACCAGAAAAGCCGTAGCCTACTGCCCGAACATCTGACGATACTGGTCAATAAGCGCCCCGAAATCCTGTCCCGCCCCACCCTGCATACCTTGTATCATCTCAAGATACGGCGCCAGCAACTGTGCCGCGAAGAAGTACGAGGCACCAATAAGGCCGATCCAAATGAGGAACTTGATGATGCCGCCAATAAGTGCGTCACGACGTATTGCTCGTAGTAGACGATTGTTCTCTTCCGTCAGTTTCTTAAGTTCTGCGAGCTGAACCTGGATCGACGTGTCTTCCATGATCTCTCTAGTATAGCGCGCTAGTGCCTTCGGCAGGAATCGAACCTACATCGTCTCGTTAGGAGTGAGATGCTCTATCCATTGAGCTACGAAGGCTGTGAGCAGAAAATAACACAAAACCGCGCACTCGGCGCGGTTTTGCAAAGCCTAGAATCGAGCGCTACGCAGTAGCTCCCCCAAGCCCAAGAAGTGAATCAAGGCGATTCTTATCGAATCCGATCGTCATTTCTTCACCGACCATAATGACCGGTACACCCATCTGGCCGGACTTTGCAATCATCTCCTGACGCTTCTCAAGGTCTGCCGCAACATTGATTTCCGTGTAATTCACGCTATTCGCCTTGAAGTACTCCTTGCTCATTTGGCAGAAGTGACAGGTCGGAGTCGTGTAAATGGTGACGTTCTTATCCATGGTTTATCGTTTATGTCCGGGTAGTGTATCACGCTTCTTCCCGAGGGAATTAATGAGGAGTGCTGCAAGCGTACTAGCAACCACAATGACCACCACCGACCCTATCGTGCCGTTATACATCTCAAGCGGAGTATCCGGAACTTCGACTACCGTGAGCCGGAGTGCCAGGTAGCCATCAACGATGAACGCCGTACTAATAGCCGCGAGCACGAGGTAGAGGTTTTGATATCGTCGACTCCCAAAGAGGAGGAGCTTTACCGTAATCAAGAGCAGGATGACGCCATAATCGAAGTGATGTAGCTCAAGATTGAAGAATACCGGATTTGGATTGTAGACCTGAACTACAAGACGAATAAAAAAGACCGTCGCAATAAGCACTAAGGTATAGAACAAGATACGGTGATGGGTCTCGAACCTGCCAATCCTACGGAGAAAGTTACTCATGAATATCTTTATTCTACCGCACGTGTGAAACCGTTTTTGTGTGCGGGATACGAGAATCGAACTCGTGCCTCAACCTTGGGAAGGTCGCGTCCTACCACTAAACCAATCCCGCATTCCTACAGCCCGAACCAGCCCAACAACTTCCGCCACCACGTGAGTCCCGATTGCGGAACCTCTGAAGACGGAGTCACGACGATAATAACTTCTTCTCCGGGACGCGCAACACCAAACTGATCACGGTAGGACGCCTCTCGTCCCCGCTCGGTTCCAAGGTCATCAAGATTCCGTTCCAAGGTGGCGTAGCGTTCATCAAGCTCCACCATTTCACGCGCAGCTTCCTTTGCCGTCTCTCGCGCAATCTCTTCTTTACGGAAAATGTCAGCAACCAGGAACAATAGGTATCCGAGCAATACAATAAGCGCTACCCCAATAAGGTAGTCACGAAGCGGACGACGCTTTCCACGCGGCATGGCTCTTACTATAGCAGTCTCGCCAGGAAGGGAAGTCGACTAGCGATCTGAGTCCTGCACCATTTTCATAAACACTTCCTGAGGAATGTCCACGCGGTTCTTGGAGAACTGCGCGCGGTGCGCCTTCCCTTTCTTTTGCTTTTGAAGCAGCTTGTTTTTGCGCGATACGTCACCGCCATACAGGTAGCCGGTCACGTCCTTGCGGAGCGCTGAGAGCGTCTTTGAGGAGATAATGCGTCCCAGGGCCTGAGCCTGGATCTTGGTGATTTGGAGCTGGCGTGGCATCACTTCAAAGAGTTTTTCTACCATGCGCTCACCTTCGAATTCCACACGCCGTCTTGAGATGATGCGGGCAAACGCCGGCACCTCTTCGTCAGCAACGAGAATGTCGAGACGGACGACGTCCGCAGTACGCTCATCGAGAAATTCATACGAGAGCGAGGCGTAGCCTGAGGAAACGTTCTTCACACGATCGAAGAACCCGCGCATAAGTTCACGGAGTGGCATCTCAGCAACAATTTCCATACGTCCATCGCTATACGCTTCCGTCGAACGAACATCTGCTTCGTGATCGTAAAACAGCTGCAGGAGTCCGGAGAGAGATTCTGGCGGTGTGATGAGCGTAACTTTTACCCACGGTTCTCGTACCTCAGCAATATCGCCGTGCGCAGGGAACTTAGACGGCGTGTAAATGGTAGATGCTTTTCCGAATTTGTCCGTAACCACGTATTCAATAGTCGGAATGGTTACCACGAGCGTAAGGGAGAATTCTCGACGCAAACGCTCTGTAACAATTTCAAGATGGAGCATGCCGAGGAAGCCGCATCGAAACCCACGCCCAAGCACGCCCGACGACTCTTCTTCAAACGAGAGCGACGAGTCGGTGAGTCTCAACCGCTCGAGCGCTTGTCGAAGATTGGTAAGGTCGTCCTGGCTTTCCGGGTACACCGATGCCCACACGACGGGGCGAGGACGTGCGAATCCTCCAAGTGCTGGCAAAACACCATCACGCTTCCCAACCGTATCACCGACAGCGACTGCACCTGGCTCCTTGATACCCGTTACGACATAGCCTATCTCTCCTGCTTCAAGTGAATCGGTTGGTGTCTGGTCTGGAGCAAAGATACCCACTTCGAGCGCGGTGAACTTCTGTCCGGTTGCACGGAAGGTAAGTTCGCTTCCCTTCGTTATCGCGCCATCAAAGACACGAAGAAATACTACGACCCCCCGATGCGTAGAGAATGAGAAGTCGAAGATAAGGGAACGTGCTTCGTTCGCCTCTTCCGGTCGTGGCGCAGGAACACGCGCAATAATGGCTTCAAGCAGTTCTGGCACCCCGTCGCCTGTTCGTCCAGACACCGCAAGTACCGTCGACGCATCGACACCAAGAAGTTTTGCCATCTCTGCTTTCACTTCCTCCGGACGTGCGTAGGGAGAATCGATTTTAGAAATCGCAGGGATGATCACGCAGCCTGCTGCCCGCGCCATACTGAGCGTCGTTAACGTTTGCGCTTGGACACCCTGCGTCGAATCAACAAGGAGAATGACCCCTTCGACTGCAGAGAGGGCTCGAGAGACTTCATAGGCAAAGTCGATGTGACCAGGGGTATCGATCAGGTTCAAAATGAACGGACGTCCATCCTTTGCGACATACTTCATTCGCGCTGGCTGCATCTTGATAGTGATGCCACGCTCTCGTTCAAGGTCCATGGAATCGAGCACCTGGTCACGCATCTTGCGGGCCTCAATAGTGCCGGTACGCTCAAGAAGCCGGTCAGCAAGGGTCGATTTGCCGTGGTCTATGTGCGCAATTATGGAAAAGTTACGGATGTTCACAATTAGAGTTCGGACTGCGGCGAGAGCGCTTTCGCTGAGGTGAGTCGTTTCAGGGCATCAAAGACGTCCCGGAACTCCTTGTTCTCGAGGAGGATAAGCACCGCTACAGCCGCTATAAGGCCTACCATACCAGCCACGAAGCCTTGCGCCAACACAGAGAGGAGAGTGGTGAGGGGCGCGATATTTCCCATGAATGAGAGTACGCCATAGGCTGCTGACCCGCCTATAATCGCTGCTCCTGCTCCCTCAAGGACCGGACGAACCAGGGAACGAGATACACCTGGCGCAACTTCCTTCAGCGTCAGGAGCGCAAGCGCACCCATAAGCAACTGTCCTGCTGCCCCGCCAAGTGCAATAAACAGGACACCTGCTCCTGGGACATCTTCGATTCGGAACAGTCCCTCTACGAAGTACCGTGCCATCGGAGAAGCATCAGCAAGCCAGAGGCCGCCAAGCGCCAGTAGAATTGAGGCAACAAATCCAACCGCCTGCAAGACCAGCGGATTCCAGGAGCGCTCAGCAGCGTAAAATGCACGTGACGCAAGCAACACGATTCCCTGCGCGACGAGCGCGACCGTAAAGATACCAAGGATAGCTGCGGTCAACCTTGTGTCGTTCCAATCGAACCCGCCCGTCCCTAAAAGCACACGCACAATGTGTGCGCGAAGCACGATAATGAGTACCGTTGCAACTGATGACCAGAATATGAGATGGCGTGCCGCAGTCGCAAGCGTGGCACGAAATGCAGCACTCTTTTTCGCTCCTGCTTCTTCCGCAAGCACAGGAAACGCAGCGGTCGCGTAGGACGCTGCAATGAGCGCAAGTGGCACTGCTTCAAGATTGAGAGCAAGTGTAAACACCGACACGCTGCCGTCACCAGCCTTCGCTGCAATTGCGGTGAGCGTAAGCGTCGTCAGGGCACCAACCGCAAGCGCTAAGGAACGAGGAATGGAGTCACGGATAATGGGCGCTAACAGCTTCACCGAAGGAAGAGTGAAGTGCGGAAACGACTTCGTCTCAATAAGCAGAGGAACATGCACGAGCAAGTGCAGCACGCTACCAAGAATGACACCGAACGCAACACCCTGAAGTCCAAACGATGGATAGAGGAACAACGCTCCAATAATGATGCCGACGTTATACAAGACAGGCGAGAGTGCGAAGAGCATGAAGCGACGCTTCACCTGCGTCACACTCCCGACGATGCCTGATATACCAAGCAAGATTGGCTGAATGAGGAGCAGACGCATGAGGACTACGAACTCTTCACCTGATGCTGCGTAGAGCGACGGGAACGCAAGCGCGAGTAGGTAGGGCGCAAGCGCAAAGAGAACAAGAGCAATCAACCCGCCTGCAATAACCAGAAACGATACTGCCTGCGAGAGCAACACGCGCATATCCGCTGCACCTGCTTTTGCGATGCGTGGAATGAGCACGTACGCGGAGACTGCGGAAGCGACGAGCGCGAAGACAAGATCCGGTATCTTGAACGCCGCGTAATAGAGGTCAAGCGTGTGTCCTGCGCCAAACGTTCCTGCAAAGATACGATCGCGAGCAAGGGCAAGCACTTGTGATGCGAGGGTCAGAGCAGCCAGAAGATACGCGGCCTGGTGAAGGCCGCGTATCGAGGATCCAAGGGTCTTCAGGATTCCCTGGACCATTCTGGTTATTCAGCGACGTCGGTAGTAGGCTCCGGCTCCGCAACGGGTGGATATGGGATACCGAGTGTGCGTAGGCGCGCAAGTGGGTATGGGTTCTTTCCTTCACGAAGAGCAGCAAGGTCCGCAGCGACCGCTGTTGCATTCTCTTCCGAGAGCGCAGCCACTGCCTCAAGCTCAGTAACCGCTGATGCGGTATCGCCAGAAACTGCGTGCGCGACCGCGAGGAAGAAGCGAGCGTTTGCGTAGCGTGGGTTCAACTCAACCGCACGACCAAACGCCTGGATAGCCCCTGGTCGATCGTTAGTGCCGAGACGAAGCACGCCTGCCTGGAAGAGCGCGGCCGGATCGTTTGGTGCGAAGTAGATTGCTGCTTCAACTGCCTGCAGTGCTTCTGTTGCTTTTCCAAGCTGTACCTGGAGCTGAGAGTAGAGAAGAATTGCCTGGGTGTAATCACGCTTTAGGGTGATTGCTTCAAGAAGACGGGTTTCTGCTGACTCATACTCGGCGGCTGCAATATCAAGCTGCGCGAGTGTGAACGGAATTGCTGGGCTTGAAGGTGCGAGCGTCCCTGCGGTTTGGTAAGCAACTTCCGCCTGCTCAGCTGCCCCTTCAATTTTTAGCGGCATGACCGACTGATAGACACCACCCAAGGTAAGCCAGTTCTGGTAGTTCTTTGGCCCATACTTCGTTGCAGCAAGCGCAGACTCAATGGAGACAGAGAGCGCATTCTGGAACTGTTGCTGCGCGTCTGACGGTGCGAGTGTTTGTGAGTTTGCGACCTCGTTCATATGCGCAACGCCGATTGCTGCAGCAAGACGATACGTTCGGTCAGTCGGAGCAAAAGCAAGCGAGCGAGCAATTGCAGCATCGGCTGCCGGTAGATTTCCTGCAGCAAGCGCAGTACCAGCGTCTCCATACGCCACTCCTGCAAGATAGCGGACCGTAACGGCATATGCGCCATAGACGGTTGCGAGCAGGAGAATCGTAAGCGCAAAGACGATAACGAACCCAATACGTGGATTGCGCGAGAAGATAATACCAAGTTCAACACGATCTTTTCCGAAGCGCGTCGATGAGATGAATACACCGAGAAACGCGAACCCAGCGACAAGTACCACTGGCCCTGGGCTTGAGAAGATAGCGAGCGCAAGCACGTACGCAGCGCCAAGGAATGAGAAGACCGATACGAAGCGCGTGAACTTGTTCTGCGGCAAGCGAACGATAAGGGAACGAGCACCGGCGAAGAGAAACGCGCCAAGGAACACGAGCCACGCAATGATGCCGATAACACCCGTTGTTACCATAGAGGTTGGGATGTAGCCGATACCAGAGACGAAATCAACACTCCAAAAGATAGTGTCATTCAACGCACGGTCACGGTGCATGAGCCATTGTTCGCCGAACGTTCCTGGACCCGAACCAAACAGCGGTGCAGATGCGAGTGTGTGGCTACCAATATCGAACGTTGCCTGCCATGACGGACGGACATCGATGAAGCTCGTTCCAAATGCGGATGAAAGGGCATTACCAATAGTGCCTCCACCGATAAGGAAGAAGAGCACAATCAAGAGTGCGACGAGCGGAAGACCAAGTGGGTGGCGTTCATTCGAGATTTCTTCGTCCTCAATCGCAAGCGTCGAAACGCCGTCAAGTTCAGCATCTGCGTCCGGACTCTTGCGGCGCATCAAGGTCTCAATAACAAGACCGAGCGCAATGACAGCGACCAGCATCCAGATAAGTGCTGAGTTCACAATCGCAAGAATCAAGAAGCCGACTATAGTCCCAATCGCAGTCAGAGTGCGTGACATCTTTGACAGTGTCAGGAAGCGTAGAGCAAGCAAGCCGCCAATGACTCCAAGACCGACGAGCATTCCCATATCTGAGAAGGAGCCGACAAGGTTTGAGAGCGGCGCAATGGTGTCAGGAGACAACCGGGCAATAAGGATGAGGACAATCTGGAGAACAAGAACGACACCAACGACTCGAGAGATCCATGTAAAGAAGAATGCGTAGTCAGTTTCGCGGCGAAGTACGAGCGCGAACAGTGTTGCAACAACCGCAAGCAACACAGTGAATCCAAGCGTGTGTGATTCAAATTCAACACCCGCAAACGCAGCCATAGGATTTACACCGGAGAACAGTGTGGAGAGTCCGGCAGCGAGCGGTACAAGCCAGAGCGCGCCGAGGAGGAATGACGGCGGGAGCACAATGTTGCCGCGCGTGAGCCGGGCAATGACATACAGCGCGAAAGCAACCAATACACCGAGCATAATTACAAACGTCTTTGTTCCAAGGAACGACAGGTTCGGCGAGAACGTCACTACAAGAAGTCCAAGCGCTAAGGTGGCCGTGAGTGCGATGAGTGCAAGCTTGTCGAACGAGAAACGCACCGAGGGGCGCGCAGAGTTTGTATCCTGCATAGGTAAAAGCTACGAACGAATAAAAGTGCCCGGGATAACCCGTAGATAAAGTATACCTTAGGCCAGGGAACCAAAGTCGAGGTATACACACACCCGCCCTTGTGAGGCGGGTGTGTGATGTATGAGGACCGGCACGATAAGCCGAATTCTGTCCAAAAAGCTTGACGCTCTTGGGACGAACATTTATCTGGGATCGCTGTTGCCAGCGACCTCGAGCGGCACTCCCGCGGATTGCTCCACGGGCACGGCCTTGCACGAAGGTAAGGATTTAGCCGTTTCACCCCTGCATTACTGCAGGATTCATCCCATAAGGATGTCATTGGCTTTCGCCGCCGACGTCACTGCTCGCACCTCGTATCTCGCGATAGACGGGCGTTACCCGCTACCGTGCTGCATCTTGCGATGCCCGTGTTCGGACTTTCCTCCCGGAACAAAAAGTTCCGAGCGTTCGTCTGTGCCGGTCCTGCTGTATTATACCACACGCTTACCGAACAGGAAGGGGAATGATTTCGCCAATTTCTAACCCCAGGAGCGCACTTTCTCCGGCTCTGGTTTCAAGCGCGTAACGAACGGGAACTGGTGGCGCAAATGTTTGCGGGTACGTATCCGGTGAGAGATTCGATTCAATGCCAACGACGCTCCCACGTTCGTCGAGCCAAATAATATCTATAGGCACGAGCATCTCATGCATCCAGAACCCGTAACGACCAGGAGCATCAAACACGAAGAGCATGCCGTAGTTTGATGGAATAGACGCACGACCAGAAAGACCACGTTCGCGGGCTTCAGGAGTGCTGACAATCTCAAAAGAAAAATCAGTGGGGAAGTCGGATGTTGTTTTTTCTGACGGGGGAGTCGGTGCCCGTAAAACCCCTGGAGCAAACGCAATCACGGCGAGGGCCACAAGAAACGACAACGCAAGAGCTATGACAAGGCGGGGACGCATAGGGATAGCATACAAGGGACCAGGAGGGTCTTCGAGGGGCGAAAATGAAGACTGCTCCCCTGCCCTTCATCTCGGCTACGCGAGAAAGTTATCCACAGGTACAAAATATGAACAAAATTAGTCAATTCCTACGATATATCAGAATAGCCAAGCGAATCTATCAGCAATAAATGTGCGGGCCATGTGAGTTAGGCACCAGAGCCGTGACACACCATAGGGGTATTTTAGCGGGATTTCAGAAGTTAGTTTGAGGTATCTGGGTCGCTAAGCAAAATTCGGTATTTGAGCATTTTCTTGTTTTCTCCAGTAATCACGGCATCTTCCACAAATATGCCTCCATTCACCTCAATAATTTTCTTTGAGCCGGTATTATCTTCCATACAAGTGATGGAGATTTCCTTCAACCCGATCTCCTTTGCTTTTTCAAGACCAAGAGCAAGTATCCGCTTTCCGTAGCCCTTTGAACGGTATACAGGAAGAATTTCA
>Ga0163151_10004245_pt1 | contig 19516 bp, 34 predicted proteins | sample OliLakLV19MP5IB2_FD_145596 | JGI IMG/M metagenome (GOLD analysis project Ga0163151, IMG submission 145596) | Freshwater microbial mat bacterial communities from Lake Vanda, McMurdo Dry Valleys, Antarctica - Oligotrophic Lake LV.19.MP5.IB-2 | ecosystem: Environmental > Aquatic > Freshwater >... | reverse complement strand
CCCGGTCCGATTGATTAAGCTCTGTCATGGTCCTGATCCCTCGTGCGGCGGGGACAATCCCCGTTCACAAGTAGATATATACCCTCATTGTGTGAGGGAGTCAAATATATAATTCCCTTTCATAGCGTCCTCCTAAAGGTTGAGGGCGCCGCCGAGCCCCAACGCTGGCAACGCCCTCTCCGACCCGGATCGTCGGATTTAGTAGCGGAGCTGGAGGCCCGCGCCGACGATCGAGAAGTCCTGCGCGAACGAGGTCGGCCCGTGGGCGAGGCGGTTGCCCGCCGCGTCGTTGGCCGCGTTCGACACGACGTCGAGCGGTGAGAGCTCCTGGCCGAAGTCGGCCTGCTGGTAGCTCAGCGTGATCGCCACGTGGTCGCTCACGTCGTAGCGGCCGAAGAAGCGCCAGCTGTCGGCAGTGTCCTCCTCGGGTGAGCCGCCGCGCAGGCCCTCACGGCCCTCGTTGTTCGGCAGCACGCCGCCACCGCGGCAGAAGCCGGCGACGACGCTGTTCCAGTCCTCGGGGCACGACTGGTAGCTGGTCACGTCGCGTGTGATCTGGCCGTAGCCGACACCCACGGCGATCGAGCCGAAGTCGTAGCCGCCGTTGACTTCCCAGCCGTTGAAGCCGGAGAGCTCGGTGTAGTGGACGAGGTAGTTGCCGTTGCGCTGCGGCTCGGAGACCAAGCCGTCGCCCACGGTGCCGTACAGGTTGGCCCCGACGAACAGCCCGCCTTGCTGGCCGAAATCGTACTCAGCCCCCAGCCGGTAGCCGTAGAGCGCGCCGCTGATCGCGTTGTCCGCCTTGTCGGTCGGCGGGTTGATGAAGTCGGCGTCAGCATCGACCTGAGCTGCGAAGCCCTCGAGCGTGAAGTCGAAGTCGTCAGCGAAGGCCGGCGCCGTGAAGGCCGTGGTCGCCAGGAGGGCGAGGCCGAATAGTGCAGTGTTCTTCATTGTGCGTTCCCCTTGTGGATTACAAACCCGGTCCCGCTCCCCGACCGGCGGGGTTTCTTCAAGCGGCCCTTGGCGGGTCCGGCTGGAAAAGGTCGTCGTCTTGGCGCAGCTCCGGCCACCCCCACAGCTCGGACGGGTTGAGCCCGTCCCTCACCGCTGCTCGCCGCAAGTCCACGCGCCCGTACATGTGCGGGATCAGGAGGAGCGCGGGTGCGTGCTCGCAGCGGAAGCCGTGGTCGAGCCCCTTGCCCGCCACCTGATAGAGACAGGCCCGGTAGGCCGCGTCGAGCCCGCCCGGCTGCATGGCGATCGCGCCCACCTGCAACGCCTGGAGCATCGTGGCGGGCGTCATCGTCACCGCGCCCACCTCCACACTGTGCAGGTCCTCGCCGTCGAACTCGAACGGCCCGCCCACACGACGCCGCACCTTGAACTTGATCTGCACTCAGACCCCCTCGAACGCCGCGTTGGCGTTGATCATCTCGATCGGGTCACCGTCGTCGACAGCCTCGCGGCCGATGCTGACGAGCTGGCCCAGCAACGCGATCGCAGGCAGCGCCTCGCCCACACGCATCGGCTCTCTGGCATCGGCCTGCCACGCAGCCAGCTGCGCCTCGGCCCTGCTCAGCTTCTCTGTGAGCTGCTCCTTGAGCCCGCTCACGCCGCCACCTGCCGCTCGAAGGTGATCGTCGCCACCATTTTGCTGCGCAGCAGGCCGTTCATGTGCGCAGAGGCGATGCCCGCGATGCGCCAGCCCTCTTTGGCGAGCTTCTTGACCCGCTTGTCCAGGTTGCTCTTGTACGCGCCGGTGAAGACCATGCCCGATACGATCTCTACTCGCTGTTCCATCTCGACCTCCGTGTCAGTCTAGCCCGGAGACTAGCATCGCTTCCATGCGCGCGGCTTGCTCAGGCGTCAATTCCTCGCCCTCCCACAAGTCCTGGAGGTCTATGATCTCGGTGACGAACTTGCCCGGCCTGATCTCGGCACGGGTGACGAACGAGTTGGCGCTCGACCCCTTGCGCCGCATCGCCTCCCAGGCTCTGAGAGCCGCCTCGGTCGGGTCCGCCGCGTCAATGACCATGGTCCACTCGACGTGAAAAGGGGGCATCTACTTCTTCCTCGCGGGTCTGATCGCCGCCGCCAAGCGCGGGTGCGCCTTCTGAGCGGACGGCCTGAAATACTGCGCGCCGAACTGGAAGTTTCGGCAGGTGAGGAACTCCTCCCCGAGCGTCGGGTAGCGCTCCTTGGCGGCGCTGGCGTCGATCGGCAGCTCCTCGCCGTTGAACACCTCGACGTCGGCGCCGGTGTAGAGCGTGCCGGCTGCCTCGGACCCTTCCCGCGCCACGACGGGCAGGTGGAAGTTGTTCTTCCATCGGTAGGGATCGGCCACGCCGCAGATGTAGATCTTGGCCCCTGGTCGCGCGCGGATCTTGGCGACGCCGCCAGCAGCGAGCGGCAGCCGCACCTGGAGCAGGCGCTCACCGATGAAGCAGGGCTGGCAATGGTTCGTCGGGTCGAACCCGTCGACGCGCAGCGCCCAGAAGTATTTGAAACCCTGCCAGCCCTTGCTGACCTGCACACGCACCTCAATCATTCGAGCCCCGCCAGCTGCGTCACGATCTTCGCCACGGCCCGGCGGGTCGCAGCGTCCTCGATGGTGTTGAAGTCCGCCATCACACCGAGCCCCTCCTTGGTGAAGGTCTCGGTGTCGACGCGGTCGAGCACGCGCTTCGTCTCGCTGTCGTAGAACTCAGCCACGGCGCAATCGAGCGCGAGCGCGATGTCGTAGAGCGCAGTGGCCGAGATGCGGTTCACGCCCTTCTCGTACTTCTGCACCTGCTGGAACGTCACGCCCTCCCCGATCTTCTCGCCCAGGTCAGACTGGCTCATGCCCGCCTGCTGGCGCTTGGCTGCGATGCGCATGCCAATCCGCTTGTCGTGCGGGTGTGCCTTGCGGTCTCCCATTTTCAGGCCTCCTTCGGCTCGATCAACGTCGTGCCGTCCATGTCCTCGACGCCGATGTCAGTCGTCATAGGTGTTTGCGTCCCCCGGCCTCGCCCAACCAGTTGTCCTTGAGCGGGCCGAGTAGGTCGTCGTTCAGCGGCCTCGTAATCGCACCACCACTCGCAGTTCTGCCAGCGGCAGGGGTTCGCGTCGTGGTCGAGCCCGAGCAATTCGCGTTGCTTCTCAGTCAGCCCTCAGGCCTCCACCAGCTTGTAGCTCTCGCCTTCGCGGACGACCTTGTGGCCTTCGACGGCCAGCGGCTCGACGTCGGCCTCGATCTTCTCGAGCTTGAGGATCAGGTCGGCGACGGTCTCGCCGCTCCCCATCGCTTTGCGCAGCCGCTCCAAGCTGACCGCCGGCCCCTCGTTCACGGCGGCGACGCTCTCCGTCGAACGCCACCCTGGGCGCCACATCTCGATGGTAGCGTCGTAATCGATTTTCACGCAGGCGTTCGCACCGCGACACGCCGCCATGATGTCGTTGAAACCGTCAGCGCACTCGTCGTCGAACACGCGCACCGCCGTGCCCTTGAACATCGCCTCCAGCAGGTACTGCGTGGCGTCCTCGTCGCCCGCGAAGTCCCCGCCCCAGTCGGGGCCACAGCCCTGCGTGACGACACCAGCGACGAGGGCGTCGAAGCCCTCCCGCGTGACGACGCCGCCGATCTCGCCGTGCGTAGCGAAGCGGTCACCCATGGCCGAAGCCCTCCGCACGCATGCCCTCAAGCTCCTCGGGATCAGGCTCCTCGTCGTCGCCCTCGGCAAACTCCACCGACCACTCACCGACATGGTTGCCGTTGGCGTCGTGGATGATCGCCTGGACGAAGCCAGCGTCGAGCTGCTCGGCTATCTTGCGGAGGATGCGGCTGCACTCGGCGTAGCCCAGGTCCTCGAACGCGGCGTTGCCTGTGGAGAACTGGAGCGCGAACTTAGGCTGCATTGGTGGCCTCCTGTGCAGTTAACTGCACCAGCGGCACGGGCTGGCCGAAGGGCGTCTTGCCCTCCCAGGACCCGTCCAGCTTGAGCAGGTAGCAATACTCGTCGAGCGACCAGAACTCCGACAGGCTGGCGAAGCGCGCCTCGTTCCGCCCGCCGCCCATCTCGCGCCCGTAGTGGACGTTCCAGCCTGGGGTCGCCTCGGCACCGAACTTGTGCCGCTCACCGATCTCCTGGCCCAGCACGGACAGCTCGCCCAGGTCGATCATGGCCTCGACCTGCTCGCGCTCGACCCAGTAGGTCAGCAGCTTGTGGCCGACGCCGTGCGGCCCCTTTGCGTAGCCGTCGAAGTGGCAGTAGACGTAGCGAACTTGCCCGCCGCGCATCTCGATGCCGATGTATGATCTCGTGCTCATGGCTCAGCTCTCCAGCGAGGCTTGCAGGGCCGCGATCGCGTGCGCGATCACAGCGCGGTCGATGTCGGACAGCTTGCGGCCTTCCTTCAACGCCACCTCGATCAGGGCGGTCGCGCACTTGGCGAACTCGTAGGTGTTGGAAAGTTTCCGTGTCTCGATGCTGCTGCTCATGATGCCCTCCTTGGCGCGGGGCTCACCGCCCCAATAGATGTATCATACCACCCAGGGTATCACTGTCAACAGTTTTTCTCGTACATGCCGCGCATGATGACTTCCGCGTCGCCTTCGCCAGCCGGCACGCAGCTCGCGTCGTAGCGGCTGGTCCAGATATCCGCCCCCTCATCACCAGCCATGGCGTCCGCGAGGGCGCGCGCCGTGCGCTCATTCGGCGCGCGAACAACGACGTCTGTCATATCGCCGGGGTTGCAGCGGCGGTTCCGGCTCAAAAACCAAACTTTCATAATGCCCTCCTTGGCTCGGGGCTCACCGCCCCAATAGATGTATCATACCACCCAGGGTATCACTGTCAACAGTTTTTCTCGTAGAGCTCGCGTAAATCTTCGGGCCAGCACTCGATCAGCTCGCTGCCCTCCATGCTCACAAGCTCCAGGGTGACGTGGTCACCCGCGTCGCGGCGCCACTCGAAGCCCTGCTTGGCTGTGAGCAAGTCGCTGACGTCCTGACGCCTGGAGCTCTCCTCGTCCCCGCTGCGCGCCCAGTTGAGGACGTAGTAGGGCTTCATGTCCGCTCCCTCAGCTTCCCGTGGTCGTCGATCTCGACGCGGCTCATGCGGAAGTGCTGGTGGGAGAACTTCCCGGCCCGGCGCAGCTTCACCATGTAGTGCGTGTCGTAGACCTCCATGATCCGGACCAGCCGGCCATCGGCCAGCAGCACCTCGTCGGACGGGTCCCACTTCGGCTTGGTCGCCGTGGCGAGCTTGGTCCCGGCGTCCTCCTCGACAGGCCAGATCGCCTGAGCCACGATCTCCGTCACGACGTCAGCGCGCAGGTCGATCCCGTCGTCGAGCGACTGCTGGACCTTGGCCCTCGCCTCGTTGGCGTCGGTCGCCCGCAGGTAGACCTCCAGCGTCACGACCGCAGTGACCTTGTAGCTGTTCATTGGCTTCCTCCCTCGCACCACCTTCGCGCCCGCGCCCATGAGCGAGACGCCCTTGGCGTTGAACATGCGCAGCGCCGTCCTGAGCGCCGGCCTCTTGGTGAGCCCGAAGCGCATACGCGCGCGCGCGACGGCCCTGCTGCTATATCAAGTGTACGTCGGCGCGAATTACCAAAACGCCGAGCCTTCTGCTTGTCCTCACCACTTCGGTGTTCACCTGCTCGCCGCGCGCGAAGGCCAAGGCCTCCGTGAAGATCTCGGTGGCCTTGAGGTAGTTCTTCCAGGCGCTCACGTGAGGTCCTCCCGGAAGCCGACGAACACAGGGTGGCGCGGCGCCTCCTTGCTGGAGCCGGTCATTTCGAACTTGAAGGTGATCACCTTCCCGATGAAGCGCTGCGGGTCGGCCAGATGCTCCTGCCACCACGCTGCACCCTCGTCCGGGCTGATGCCCGAGCCGCAGGAGAACTCGTCGGTGAAGATCGGGCACCGGCACTCGAACGCCCCGATCTGCTGGAGCGGCGTCTTGCCCTCCTTCGCTGAGGAGCGCTGCGTGCGGCCGAGCTCGTTCGTCGTCGCCACGTTGTCGTTGCGCATGCCTTGCACCACGCCGACGATCACCGCCTCAGCGTCGATGAAGCGCTTGAGCTTGGTCAGCGTCCCGTCGATCTCCGTCGCCCGCCCGTACTTGTAGCGCCCGCGCAAGCTGCGGATCATCAAGCCCTCGTAGCCCGCGTCGATGCTGGCCTGCTCGTAGGCCATCACCTCGTCCATCGTGGACACCTCCAGGTGCTCAAGGGCGCGAATGTTCTTGTGCCCGATCGCCGCCAGCCGGCGCCGCACTGAGGCGATGCGCTCGGCGTAGGGCAGGTTCGGGTCGGTGAAGTCGTCGAACACGTGAAAGACGACGCCCTCGTCGAAGCCGGGGCCATCGAAGCGGGAGAGCGCGCCGTGCGTGCGGTTCATCACGCCCTTCTCGGTCGGGCTGCCGAAGATCAGCTCGCCGTCCAGGCCCCGGAACTCTGGCCGCGCCAGCATCTCGGAGACCTTCACGTTGGGGATCGGCTTGAGGGTGCGGCTGCGCACGCCCTGCTCAAGAACGCAGGCTCGCCAGCCGTCCAGCTTGGCGCTGATCAGCACCGGGAACTTGACTGGCAGGCCCTTCTTCGGCGTCGCGGCCAGCATCGGTTTGAAGTTCTCCGCCAGCGGCTCAGTCTTGCGTGCTTTCATCGTCGCCTCCTAGTAGGCGCGGCCGCTTCTTAACCGGGCCGGTCTTGAGCTTCTTCACCAGACTGTCGAGCGACATGCCGACCGGCTTGAAGGTCGGGTTGGCGGCGAGGAACGCCGCGTGCTCGTGCTTCTTGTCCACCATCACGCTTCTCCGTTGTCCTGGGTTGAGCGTCCCTCGTCGTCTCAGGCCAGCCCCAGCCTGACCAGCACTCGCGTAGCCTGCTGGCGGGCCATGTTGCGCGCCTCCGTGTCGCCGCTGCGCGGTGAGCTGGAGAACGTCAGGAAGGCTCGGACAGCGCCGGTTGGGTCGACCACCGCGAACTTCGGGTGGCGTGTGTACGGGCGCTCGTCGAGCCTAAGATCGTGGCAGGTGAGGACCGCGAGCGCGGCCTCCTTGGCGATGCGAACTTGCTTCTGCATCAGAATGTCGCCCTCCTTGGCACTGTCGGGGGGCGATCCCCCGACACTTCTAACCTACCACCCTGGGTATCACCGTCAACCTTTTTTCGCTTCTACGACCACGAAAATTGTGGAGGACGTTAGCCTCGCGCAGGCGCGTGATCCGGTTGGGGTTCTTCCCCCGGCGCGCACCCGACGTCGAGGGTTCTGCCCGTGGTCCACGCGGCGATCACATCGTTGTGCCGTTCGAGGCGGCGCTGCTTGGAGACTGGCATGTTGAACTCGAACTCGAGCGCCCACTTCACCTGCTCGGCAGGGAGCTCCGCGACCTTGTCGCAGACGATCTGCCAGCCGAAGCCTTTGCTCTCGGTGTGATTGTGCCGCTCAATCTTGAAGCCGAACTCCTCGGCCAACCGGCGCGCACCGGCGCGGTCGTGATAGAGCTGGTAGAACCAGTGGCCCAGCCGGTAGTAGCCCGTGAAGCCCTCGTTATCGAGGAACTCCATGTGCATCGTCTCCTTGGCGAGGCCGGCGGTCTTGTTGGTCTTGGTCCGGTCAGCGACGAGCTCGAGCGTGCGGCCGGAGAAGAACAGGCGCCCGCCCATCCGGCACAGCGCGTTGAGCGTCGTCATCACCGCCTTCTCAGCGTCCTTGCTGTCGACCGAGTTCACGACGCTGTCGCAGACCACGAAGTCGAACGGGCCGCGCTTGCCCCACTGACGGCAGAGCGTGTCGATCATCGCGTTGACCTGCGCCACGTCGATCGACTGGCTGCCCTTGGCCCGCCGGAACAGTTCGACGTCGAGGAAGTCGAAGCCCCGCTTGCGCAGGTCAGCCGCGTGCGCGCCGGTGCCGGCGCCGAAGTCGATGCCTCGGAGGCGCTTGTTGTCGCCCAGCCACGGGAACACGTGCACCTTGTAGAGCGAACTCTGGAGGTGGCCTTTCCGGTCCTCGGTCCCGACCCGACGGCGCGGCTGCGCCAGGGTCTGAATGTAGGTCGTCTCCTTGGCGAAGTGGCCGTAGGAGAACACGCCGTACTGGCCGCCGAGCAGCTTCACGTAGGTGTCGCGGTCCTCGTCCTTGATCCCGTAGATCAGCACCGGCACCCGCAGGTTCATCGCCGCCAGCGCGTACTGAGCGCAGTGAATGAGCTCGCCGGACTGCGTCGCCACGCAAGCACCCCAACCGCCGTAGCGGCGCACGAGCTGCTCGATCGTCTGGCGCACGAGGACGTAGCTCGCCCCCAGGTCGCCGCTGAGGCGGCTGGCGTCGACCATCTGGAAGCCCAGCTGGATCGGCCCCTCGACCCGCGCGTGCTCGTCGTAGCTGTCGAGGTCGGTGCCGTTGTGCAGCTGGTTGAAGCGGACTTCGTCCCACATGTTCACGTCGCTGCCGAGCAGGAACGCGGGCACGGTTTTCACGCCCATGCGCGCGAGCGCCTTGGTGCGTTGGTGACCGGCCACGAGCGTCTGCCCGCGGACGATCACGGGCTTCACCATGCCGACCTGCTCGATCGACTTGCAGAGCCGGCCAATGGCCTCGTCGCTGCAGAAGCGCGGGTTGTAGCTGGCCGGGATCAGGTCCTCGAGCGGGTGGTTCTGGTCGAACATGGCTCAGCTTGCTCCGTTGAGGACGTAGTCGACGAACCACGCCCGCGAGCGGCGCTCGTGAACGTACTCCTCGAGGGCGTTGTCGAGCATCTCGACCTCGTCCTCGTCCATGGGGACCATGCGGTCGCCCCACTCGAGAGCGATGGTCTGGGTCATCGACGGCGATTTGGTCTCCCCAATGTTGGGGGCCGGGTTGTCGGCCAGCATCTTCTGGATCTTGTTGGCATCGAAGCCAGTCAGCGAGAGGTCGTAGCCTGCCTCGCGCAACGCGCGCAGTTCGCCGCTGACCTTGGCCTTATCCCAGTCGCTCACCGCCGCCAGCTGGTTGTCGGCCACGACGTAGGCGAGCTTCTGCTCCTCGGAGAAGCCGCCCGCGATGATGCACGGCGCCTCGGTGTAGCCGAGCTGCTTGCCGGCCATCACGCGCCCGTGGCCTGCGAGGATCTGGTTGTTCTCGTCGATCAGCACCGGAATGGTCCAGCCGAAGCGGCCCATCGAGGCGATGATCTTCTGGAGCTGCGCCTTCGGGTGCGTCTTTGGATTCTCAGGATGCGGGACCAGTTCCCCGATCGCGCGCATGATCACCTGGACGTGCGGCCCTACGGCCTTCGCTTTGTTGCCCTTCGCCATCGTGCCCTCTTAGCTTGCCATGAACAGCGAGCGCACGAAGCCCTTGGAGGACCCGTGCTTGGCGACGTAAATGTCCAGCCGCACGTTGAGTTGTGAGATCTCGATCGGCTCGATCGGGATGCGGCGGTTCTTCCACTTGATGCCCGCGAGCATCGTCGACGGGCCGACTTGGTCGCTGGTGAATTGGATCGGCTCAATGTCCTGGAAGATGTCGGCCATCTGCTCGGCCGTGAAGCCGACGACGTCGAGGTTGAACTCCGCGTCGTTGAGCTTCTCCATCGCCGCCTTGAGCTTGTCCTGGTCGATGCCGCCGTCGAGCGTCAGCTGGTTGTCAGCGAGGACGTAGGCGCGCTTGTCAGCGGCGCTCCAGCCCGCCGCGATCATCACCGGCACGTCCTTCCAGCCCGCGAGCTTCGCTGCCATCACGCGCGCGTGGCCCGCGAGGATCATGCCGTTCTCGTCGATCAGGATCGGGATGGTCCAGCCGAACTCCTTGAAGCTCTCGACCAGCTGCCCGACGTGGAAGTCGGTGTGGCGGCGCGCGTTGTTCGTGTACGGGATCAGGCTCTCGACCGACCACATGATCACTTCGGTCGCCGGCCACTTGGACGACTTGATCGGCGCCACCTTGGGCTCGGTGACCGGCAGCTCTGCCGTCTCGGGCTCGGGGTTCGGCATCAGCTCCTCAGCCTTGGCCTTCTTCACTGGGGCTGGCGCCGCCTTGGCGACCGCCTTCTTAGGTGCCGCCGCCTTCTTCGCCGCCATGTGTAGCTCCGCTCCAGCCCGTCCGTGGCCGATGGTGAGTAAGCGAGCAGATAGCGACGGCTGCGGTTAATGTACCGTTTAGCGGTCCACGACGTCGAGGCTGTCGTCCTGGCCGCACTGGGGGCAGCACCAGTTCACTCTCATGCGGGAGACCGGGATCAGCCGCCCGTCCTTCGTCCGCCACGTCGGGTCCTTGCCGCCGTGCTCCTCCTCGACGTCGTAATCGTCGTGCATCGCTCACTCCTCGGGCAGCGGCGTCAGGCCGCGGCGTTTGATCTCGGCGTCGAAGCGGGTCACCCAGGCCCGCCAGCTTCGCTTGCGCGCGTGCCGGTGGGCGTTGAGCAGGTGCTCGTCGACCATCTTGGAGATGGGCAGCCGCCTGCCCTTGGCTTTCCAGACCGGCCCCTCGACGTCGACGACCTCACACGAGAAGCCTTTGTGAGCGAACTCCTGCGCCGCGAACTGGAAGTTCCGGCAGGTCAGGAACCTCGGACCCTTCTGGCCGAAGTGCGCCAAGGCGGCGTGGTCGTTGAAGGCGATCCGCTCCGCACCCTCGACGGTGACGATCGCGCCCGTGTAGGTCCGCGCCCGCGAGCTGGCTCCGCGCTTGACGCGCACCGGCATGTGGAAGTTGCGGTCCCAGATGTAGGGGTAGCTCACCCCGCAGATGTAGAGCATCGTGCCGGTCTTGAAGCGTTTGCCGACCTTGCCGCCCTTGGTGAGCAGCTTCGGGCTGATGCCCTCAATCCGGTCGCCTATCAGGCACTGCATGCAGTGGATCGAGGCGTCGAAGCCTGTCACCGTCTTGGCCCAGAAGTAGCGCCAGCCCCCGCCGACGTCCTGCTTCTCGGGCGCGTCCACCTTGATGTAAACGTCCACCATCGCGTTCCCCTTATGCCGTACTATGACGTAAGCGGGGCGGCTGTATCAGAGCCGCCCCGTCACGCTCGGATCACGCTCGGATCGCGGCCTCGGTCTTGACGGCCTTCACCGCGCGGGGCTTCTTCGCCTTCTTGGCCTTCTTCGCTGCCGGAGCGGCGGTGTCCGGCTTGGTCTCGGCCTTGACGGCGGCCTTCTCGGCTGCCTTGGCCTTGGCCTTGGCGGCCTTCTCGGCTGCCTTGGCCTTGGCCGCCGCCAAGGCCTGATCGGCGTCGTACTGGCCGAAGAAGGCCTTGACGGCGGCCTTCTCGTGTGCCTTGGCCTTGGCGGCCTTCACCTGCTCGGCGTCGTACTGGCCGAAGAACACGAACGTGCCCTCCTCAGTCTCGGTCGGCTGAGTGACGTAGAAGCAGCCCGCCGGCGCCGTGACGCCGTTGAACTTGCCACCGGCCTTGGACATCAGACGCTCGGCCTGCTCCTCGGCGGTGTCGCTGCCCGGAGCGCCGTCGAACTTGGCGGCGGTCTCGAACACGGTCTTGGTCAGCAGCCCGTCGTTCTCGCGCTGGGCGGCGTAGAACGCCTTGCGTGAGGACTGGCCTTTGACGGTGATTACGAAGTGCTTGGTCATTTTCAACTCCATCCAGTAGGTCGGGACACCAGCCGCTTGCGAGTGCCCCGACGAGCGGCCTAGGCCGCCTGCTTGACGGCATCATCGAACAGGTCGACCAGCCGCATGTCCCCGCGTTGGGTGATCACGTCCAGATCCTGGTCGTCGAAGAACTCGTCGTCCTCGTCGATGTCGATCAATTCTTCCAGTCTCATAGCGCCCTCCATGGCTCGGTCGAAGAACTCGACCACATAGATATACCATACCACCCAGGGTATGTACGTCAACCTTTTTTCGCGCCGCCGACGCGGAAATCGACATCGCGCAGAAGCTCGCCCATCACCAGGACGGCGACGACGAGGATTAGGATCGCGTAGACGAGGACGATCGGGAGCCAGCGCACGCTCCCTTATCAGGCATTACCTGTTAGCGAGGTCCTTCATGGCCTCGCGCTCAGCCCGCCAAAGCCGCAGCCCGAGCTCGGTCACCCACACCCTCGACCAGAGCAAGTTGAGCGCGAAGGCCACGGCCCAGTGCCACCACTCGGAGAGGAACGCTCCGACCACGGACCACACCAGCCCGTAGGCGACGAGCAGCGACCATGCTGCCCGTCGCTGTGCGGCGTAGCCTATCTCGCGGGGGCTCTTAGGAGGGGGCAGCTTCGTCCCCACCCAGGCTCTCGATGTTGAGTTGGACACTCGGCAACACGGCGTCGATCGCCTCGAGCACGGCCATCGCAGTCTTGACGACGTCGCCACCCTCGCTGAGCAGCTTGGCCTTGAGCAGGGCGTTGAAGTCGAGCGCTGCAACCGCGCCGCTGATCTCACCGCTCGCCTCGATCTTGCCTCTGGCCTCAGCCAGTTCTTCCTCGAGCTCCTTCACCCGCTTCTGCAACCGCGAGAGGGCCTTGTCGTTGTCGACGCTGGCGGTCGGCGCCTTGCCGGCGCTGGCTAGGTAGTCGAGGCAGATGTACTCGAGCGCGGCGGATGGGACCTTGGTCTGGCCCTTCTCCATCGCGTCGTTGAGCGCGTCCTCGACGACCTCGTACTGCTGCGGGTAGAGCTTGAACGATTTGTTCTTGAGCTGTTCGGCGTCGACCGGCATCGTGCTCTCACCTGACTGCTCGGCTTTGAGGGCGGCCTTCACCGCCTCGCGCAGGCTCGCCACGGTCAGGTTCTTCGCCTTCTCGACCCACTCCGCCACGTTCTCGGCGGTCAGCACCGGCAGCAGCTCGATCAGTTTGGTCCAGCCGATGTCGGAGACTTCGCCCCAGCCCACGCCCGCCTGGATCAGCCCGTTGTAGAGCTGCATCAGGTAGCGCGCCTTGCGGAACTTGAGCTTCTCGAAGCGCGCCTCGACGTGGTCGCGGAAGCTGCGCTGGTCCCCGAACTCGCCCTTCTCGCTGAGCTTCTGCAGGAGACCGCCAAGCACGAAGTCGTTCATGCCCTCAGTGTTGAGGAGCGTGTCGATCCGGCTCTCGATGTCCGCCTGCTCCTCGAGGTTCTCGATCTCGTTCGAGGCCTTCATCAGCGGGTCGTTCAACGCTGGGCTCGCCTTCGGCCCGAGGTTCAAGAAGCTGATCAGTGCCTTGCGTTTGGCCGCCGCCGTCTCGCCCAGCCACGGCGTGGCGGCGAAGTTGTGATAATCGACGACGGCGTTGAGCTCCTCCATCGACATCTTCTTGATCAGCGCCGCCGTGATGTCGGCCTTCTCGGGGATGCTGGCCTCGTCGACCGCCGCCGGCGCATCGCCCGTGCCATCACCGTCGGCATCGCCCTCGCCTACGTCCGTCTCCGGCGCCGCGTCAGCGGCCTTCTCGAACTGCTGTTCTTCGGTCAGCTCTACGATCTTCTTCTTCGCCATGTGGACCCTCCGTGGTGCGGCGTAGCCATCACCCTAGTCACCAGCCGCTCACGCGGCAACAATCAGTGCAGACAACTGCACAGCTACTTCGACGCGCCCTGCCTGCAGGCCAGCATCACGTCGGCCTGGGCCTCGGTCAGCTTGAGCCTGCTCCCGCGTGCGCGGGCGATCTGCGCCAGGACGAAGGCGTCGATCACGTCGTGCGTTGGGTGCTCGAAGCCCCAGCGCTCCTTCACTTGGGCGATCGGCTTGGCCGCCTTGCCCTTGAGCTTCTTGCGGGGGTCCATGACCATCCCGGCGAACTTCTTGAGCTGGTTCGGCGCCGGCTCCAGGTACGGGATGCCCGCGTCGTAGAGCCTGACCCGCAGCAGCGTCCCGATCTCGACTGAGGGCATCAGCTTCGGGCTGGCGTAGCCGTAGCCCTCGATCGCCGCCTGGACCTCGTCGCCGCCGAAGCAGCCGTAGCTGGCCATCACGTCCCAGACGCGCTGCTGAATATCGAGCGCCCGGGTCAGTCCGGCGCGCTTATCGTCCTTGGCCCACTTGAAGGCGCCGGCGAAGCAGACGTGCGGCTCGCTGCCTTCCTCGCGCAAGATCACGAGGCCCGTCGACGTGGTCGAGGGGTCGATCCCAACTGAGAGCCTCACCAGCTGTCTCCTGCCTTGAAGCACGGCCCGACCACTGAGCAGACCTGCGCCCGCTTGACGCCGTAGGTCGCGCAGATGCGTTCCGGCACTGGACCTTTGCCCTCGAGCGCGAGCTTCGTCGCCCTGGCCGCCTCGACGAGGGCGTCGGTGTCCTTGTCCATTCGCTCGACCGGGTACTCTTTGAAGGGTGAAAACTTCTCTTTCACCGCGTCCTTCCAGGCGGAGTTATCCACCATCGTCCCGTACCCGCCCTTGGTGACATAGAGCACGACGCCCCGCTGGGTGTTGATCTTCTCGAGCTCGGGCTGCCCGCTCTCGGCAATGCAGCGCAAGTAGAGCTGCATGCGCAACTTGTGTTCGCCCAATGGACCCTTGAGGTCCGCGAACTTGTCCTTGTCGATCGACTTCACCTCGACCAGCGTCAACTTGGGTTCGCCGCGGTTGAGCAGCAGGTCGAGCCCGCAGCCGATGCCGGAGTACGGCGAGATCGCCCGCAGCTCCTCGTAGGTGAACCTTTCGCCGCCGCACTTCGGGCACTCGGCGGGCTGCTTCGACCAGCGCACGACGTGCTTGCACTTGGTGTAGGTGCATTGCCAGTCGCCCACGGCCATGCCCATTTCAGCGAACAGCCGGCGCACCTCGCTCTCGACCATCCGGCCCCAGCGCCACGTCACCGCCATCGACGTCGCCACGTGCTCCGTGTCGCGCTTGCCGAGCTTGTGCTTGATCAACACCTCCCGACCGCAGAAGGCCTTCTCCTGCCGCGTGATCGACGAGCCGTGCAGCCGCCACGGCGGCCGCTCGATGTCGGTGCGCTTAAGGTGTTTGTGCAGCGCCTCCTGCAACGAGACAGGCGGCTTGGCCCTCACGGCCCCAGCGATCGACATCTAGCCCTCCTTGGCGTTGCTGGCCTCGACCAGCTCTTTGAACAACCGCTCGGGCACCATCACCCACGCCCCGTCCTTCTTCGGTCTGCCCGCCTCGTCGACGAAGATGACCATCAGGCCGGGGTGCCGGCCCGCCATGGTCGCCTCGTGCGTGATCTTGGCGAGCCAGCTGTGGGTAACCCCGAGCGATTTGCCAACCGTCGACTTGGCCTCGAGCAACCAGCCCGGCCAGCGCATGTCGCCCTTCTGGCCTGTCGCCCCGCTCGCCGCCGTCAAGCCGGCGCCCATGCGCTTCGACGCCCGCTTCTCAGCCCGCCGCCCGCTCGCGCCGATCTCACGCTGCAATGAGGATCTCCCCGGTCTTGGGGTCGATCTTCACCTCGCCCTCGGGGTCGTAGCTGGTGGCCTTCACCGCCTCCTGGATGAAGCGGGCTTGGAGCTCCAGCCGCCAGCTGAGGTCCGCCCAGTAGCGCGCCTCGCACGCCTTGAGGGTCGGGAACTCCTCGTCGCACATCGTCCAACCCTTTTTGCCCTTCTCGAGCATGCCGCGCTCCCGCAGCAGCTTCTCGATCAGGTTCCAGTCGTCGACGTCGCCGGGTTTGAAGCCGTTGGCCCCGAGCATATACATCTCGTACTCGGCCACCTCGGCGGTGATCGGGCACTTCCACTTCACGATCTTGATCGAGGTGTCCTTGCAGTACGGCAGCACCGCGTTGATCGACTTCTCGCTCTTGTTCTTGGCGTAGGTCCGGATGCGCATCGAGTAAGCGAAGCGCGGCGCGAAGCCACCGGGCGTCGTCTCCGGGTTGCCCATCATCACGCCGATCTTGTGCCGGATTTGGTTGAGCAAGATCAGCGTCGGCTCGCTCTGCTTCTTCTGGTCCCGGACTGTCTTGAGCCTGCGCGTGGCCTTGCGCACGATCTTGCCGACGACGCGCGCCACGCCGCCGGGGTCGAAGCTCTCCATGTCCTTGTCGAGGTCGCGCTCAGTGCCGAGCGCCCCGATGCTGTCGACGCCCACGATCCCGATGTCGTCGGCCATCAGCGCCTTGTCGACGAAGTCACCCGCCTGCTCCGCGAAGTCCGGTCGCACGACGTAGACGTCGTCGGGCTTCACGCCCATCTGCTTTGCCCACTTCGGGTCCCAGGTGCCCTCCATGTCGATGAAGGCGTTCGCCTGCTCGGGGTGCAGCTCCTGGTTCATGGCGATCGTGCGCAGGAGAATGTTGGTTTTGCCGGAGCTCTCCGGCCCGTAGATCTCGGTCATACGCCCACGCGGGAGGCCGCCGCCACAGGCGAGATCGAGCGGGAAGATGCCGGTCGGAGCACGCATGATCTGGTCATACGCGCCGCCGTACTTGCCGACCACGCCGGTCGACTTCTCCGCCTCACCCATCATCGCCTGTAGCTTCGCCACCGGTCAGCTCTCCTTCTTGTCGTCGCCGTCGACCGCGCCCTCGATCTCCTGCCGCATCTCCGCGAGACGGTTGCCCACCCAGGCTGCGGCCTGCTCGTAGACGGCGTCGATCGCATCAGGTGGGCACGGCATTTCGAGGAACACGCTTGGCCGCGCGCTCTCGTATTTACCGATAGAGATCGTTAGCCCGCAGCTAACGCCGACCCGTGCGAGCGGGCTTCCCCCAGCCGGAGGCAGCGCCCACGGCTCGCCCTTCACTTCCTTGACCTCGCTGGCCGTGGCCTTCTTGCCCGCCTTGGGGGGCTCGACCTCGATCTCGACCGCCTTTGTCTTGACGTTCGTCAAACCGGCGCCGTCCTCCTCGCCCTCGATGATTATGCCGCCAAACTTCTTTCCCATGTCTGCTCCTCCGTGAGCGCCTGTGTATCAGTGGTTGTTTCGGCCTAGAGGCTGATCTCGGTTGGGATCAGCTCGAAGCCCTTGCTGCGGTAGAACCGCTCCCGAGATGCAGCGTAGCGCTTCAACACCGGGCTATCGTCGTCGATGAAGTCCGCGATGATCGGCGGCTTCTTGTCGGGGTGGATGCGCAACACGCGCCCGACGATCTGCTCCACGTCTGCCCGTGGCCCCGTGAGGACACAGGTGTCGAGCTCAGGAATGTCCGTTCCCTCGCCCATCTTCATGTACGTCGCCAGCACGAGCCGCTTCTGGCCTTGCGCAACGAGCGCCTTGCCCTTGAGCTTCGACCCGTAATAGCGGCCGATGTCGGTGACCGGGATGCCCCACTTCTGGAAGTGCATCTCGAGCATCTCGAGTGGCTCGGTGTGGTCTGAGAACACGACGATCCGCCGGTCCTTCTTGTAGGCGTTCCAGACGAAGTGGCAGATCAGCTGGTTGCGGTACGCGTTGGCGTAGAGCGGCTTGAGGATCAGCCCCAACCGCCCGGCCTTGTGCGGGATCTGGTCGCCCTGCCGCGTGCGCGGCACTTTCCACCCCGTCCTGATCTGGAACACCTTGGCCGTGAGCCGCGACGCCGACTTGACGACGCGGATCGGGCCGACGTGGCACTCGACCTGGAGGTCCCGCCCGTCCGCGCGCCCAGGCGTAGCCGACAGGCCGAGCCTCTGCTGAGCTGCGAACAGCTTCACGATCACGCCCATCTGGTCGGCGCCCCAGCGGTGGACCTCGTCACCGACCAGCAACCCGAACGCCCGGTAAAGCGCCGGCGGGTAGCGGTTCGGCTTACAGATCGACCGCAGCGAGCCCATCACGATCGGCAGGCCCTTGTAGTTGCACACGTCGCCCTGCACGCGGCCGATCTGGCCGGGCACAAGGTCCGTGAACTGGCACAGCCGCTCGATCCACTGGTCGATCAGGTCGTCCTTCGGCGGTACTACCAGCGTGCTACGCCCGTAGTGCGCGAGCACGTCACAGCACATGACCGTCTTGCCCTCCCCAGTCGGAGCCTTGAGCACGCCGCTCAGGCCCTGATCGAGGAAGTCTTTCGCCTGTTGTATCGCGCGAGCTTGGTCATCGTCGCGGGGGACGACTTTCGACGCGATCTTGATTGCGATGCCCTGGGTACGCCGATCATCCTCTGCGATGGGGCAGCAGTGCCATGGCAAGCCGATGAAGGCCTCGCCGTCGATCTCCTGCTTCGCCCATAACTGGATGGGAGGCTGGCCTTCGAGCCGGCTCGCCACTGTGAAGCGACGAGCCAGCCCAGGCTCCCAAGAGTACCACGACAACGCATCAGTCCATAAGGGCTGATCCGACACCCGCAGCCACGCTGGGATTGCCATGATCACATCTCGTCGGTGTACTCTTTGGAGGGTTTCGTCTTGCTGGAGACGCCGTCGATCGCAGGCACCACGCCCATCTTAGCGAGCTGGCCGGCGTCACGGTAGACGACCTCCTCCTCGTAGACAGCGGGCGCGACGTTCTTGGCGTCACCCTTGCCGTACTTCTCCATCAGCTCATCCTCGTCGAACTTCTCGTCGAGGATGAACATGTCGCCCACCTGAGCCGCGTCCTTGGTCGACCGCGACACGGTCACGTGGACCCCGCGCAAGCCACCCGCCTTCGCCGCGATCTTCTGGAGCTTGCCGATGGTCTGGCGCTTGGCAATGTAGAGCTTGCGCTCGTCCTTCACCACCTGCCCCTGCCGGTTGCCCTTCTTGATCGTGTATTCTTGGTGGTCGATGATCGTGAAGGCCGCCACGAAGGAGGCCTTGTCGCCGTTGTGGCAGAACGGGCAGGGCTCGTTGCCCGAGGTGCAGATGTACTGCTCCGGACGCCCCTCGTTCATCACCGTGTGCTCGTCCCAGCTGTTGAGCTCGAGCATGCCGTCTTTGTCGAGCTCACCGTCGAGGAAGGTGATCTTGAAGTCCTCCTCGAGGTCGTTCTTGCCGATGTAGAAGCGCCACATCTTCCCGGCTTCGGCGCGGCGGGCCTCGGCGCGAGCCTCGTCCTCCTCCATCGCTCTTCGGGCTGCGTTTCCGCGCTTCATAAAGGAGGTGCCGACACCACCCCCGGCGGACTTCGCTTGGTCACCGGCCTTCTCGCCGTACTTCACACCCATGATGGGCCTCCTGGTTTAGCTGCCTACGAGAGGCGTTACGTCCCGCGATGGGGAGGCAGCGAACCTAGACGCGCATCAGTGAGCTGTCGATGTATGGGGAGAGCACCTTCCACAATTCCTGTGGAGTGCTGTCGCCGGGGTCCGTGTCAGGTGGGAGTATCGCGTCCTTGCAGACCCGCATGCCGCGGCACCACCGGCGCATCTCGAAGCGCGCCCGGTCTCCGGCCTCGCCGGGGTCGAACAGCGTCACGATCTCGATCGCGGGCGCCAGCCGCTCCAGCTTGGCCTTGCGGAGCAGCACGGTCCCCGCCCCGCAGCCAGCCACGACGTTCGGGTAGACCCGCCGCACGCTGGCCGCGTCGAAGCTGCCCTCGACCGTCACCACCGGCTTGTCCCAGTCGATCATGCTCTCGCCCAGCCAGTGGGTCGCGCCGCGCGCGTGGCCCGCGATCTTGTAGAGCAGGTATCGCGGCGGGGTCTCGTCGTCGTCGGGGTCCACGTCGTCGATCATCCGCCCCTGGAGCCCCCGCAACACGCCCATCTTGTCTCGGATCGGGAAGCAGACCCGCCGGCGCCAGC
>Ga0163151_10004244_pt1 | contig 19520 bp, 18 predicted proteins | sample OliLakLV19MP5IB2_FD_145596 | JGI IMG/M metagenome (GOLD analysis project Ga0163151, IMG submission 145596) | Freshwater microbial mat bacterial communities from Lake Vanda, McMurdo Dry Valleys, Antarctica - Oligotrophic Lake LV.19.MP5.IB-2 | ecosystem: Environmental > Aquatic > Freshwater >... | reverse complement strand
TGACCTGAAAAAACCGTCGCCGCGATGTGATATTTTTTCCGCCCGAGATAGCTCGAGCTGCGGTAGATTTTTCAAATCCGACATGGTCCCGCATTAGCCCCGGTGGTTTAAAAATAATTAATTCACATGTCGTCCACGCCCGAACGACTCACAGTGCAACTCCGCAGTTGTCCACGGGTGCAAAATCCCGCATTTTAATATATGTCATATACAAGATATCCATGGAGTATTGCACAGAACGTATACTCGACATTCCGCTTAATGCGACGTGCTATGTAACGATCGCCGGTAGCTATACCGACATCACAATGGTGCCCGATCACACCGCGTTCTGTGTCTTTCGCGGGTTGGCTTTTGAAAACGGACGAATTTCATTCTCGCGAAACGTCAGCGGCGATATCGGCGATATCGTCGCGGATGCTCGCGTTCTAGCCAAGACGATAATCGGCAAATGTACCGTATGTGTTTACGATGACGAATTTATACATGACATGCGCGTGGCTGCCATCGGTATATACATTGATACTACGAGTCCGACGAACGACAATGCGTCTAATATCGACAAAGTAATTACAATCCGTGATATTCGCAGAAAGGGAGTTGCGGAACGTCTCGAAGACATCCGTTCAACGATGGACAAAATTCAACGTCAATTAGACATGATGTCGGAGGTATTGGACGCCGTTGACGATGCTGACGGGTTCGCACCTGAGCGTAAAATCACGACTCCTGTTGCTGCTACACGCACCGGGTCTCACACGCGACATCCGGCGGTTCAACGTGATCCATCGTCCGACTATTCCGACGGTAATTCGCCAGCTATTAGCTGTCAACTTTACAATATAATGGGTGATTTGATGCACGACGTTTTGGATGGCTAACGCAACATACCATACACAATGCACACTACATTACCTACATTCGTCGCCTCCACCGCACACTATACACTAGAAAATTGAATTCTCTCATCTCATACTTGTAATTCACTGGGGCATTCTCCCACCATCCACCACTGACTCCACTCACACCACGCGTGGTGAATCAACAGGATAGACTACCTAAGTTCGGATGGTTGCTCTTGTATCTCTTTGTGTCCAGCGGTGCTATTTACTTCAATGTGTCCGACTTCAATGCAAAACACGTTGAAGTTGCCGAGGTAGTCGCGTGCAAAGCACAGTATGAGTCGTATTATCCACACAGTGCCGTTGTGACCGTTTCGGCACATATTGCTCACGCGACAGTGCAACCAAGTACAGTGCAACCAAGTGCAGTGGAATCGAATACTGCGTATTCGATCACAGTGCAACCAAGTGCAGTGGAATCGAATACTGCGTATTCGATCACAGTGCAACCAAGTACAGTGGAATCGAATACCGCGGAATCGATTACCGCGGAATCTGATATAGTGTACAACCTCACGAGATACGGTGCATATGACGACTGCCACGACTACGATATTTATTGGATCAACGCGACTCACGTGTACGTGTATTTTGTCTCATCTACATTAGTGACTGGTGTTTGGAGTTATCGTTTCTTGAAATACATGGCTGCCGCGCAGATTGCGGTCGGAGTGCCCTGTGTCATTGTATACTCCGCGGCTCTCGTCTTGAAATTAGTGATCATGTTCATCGAAAGTTCACTGTTTGCTAGACTCGTCAGGGGAGTACTGAACGGAGAAATGTATTTCGTGCCGATAGAAGCGAAGGCGTAACGCGGGATAGCGGCCGTTATTTATTTTTAGCCCATCGCGATAAAAAGACGCACGGTATGTTTATCGTACTCCACATATCGCCGATTTATCGTACTCTACTCATCGTCCTCCACATATCACGATACAAATCGCAGCACCGCACTTCTATCATTCACAACCAACAGCCAATTGTTGTATTTCACGTCGCCTGGCGGCCATGGTGGAACATCGCCAGTAATTTGTCTGCTCGGAATCCACACATCTGCTATATATGCGTCGGCGAATTCCATCGCAACAGCCACGTTGCCAGCATCGTCGACAGCACAGTGTGTGATGTGACATCCGCCCGTGAAAACGTTATAGCCAATAATGTTCTGATATCCCGACCATTTCTCGTATTTTTCATATGCGTTCTTCGCGCCCATGGAGTCCTTTTTCTCGGGCGTTTTCGCGACACACACCACGCCCGGCTTAAATCTGGTGGTCGGTGAGGTAGTCGTCTCGGTCATCGGCGTCTATATCTATATTAACTTCGTATTATTAATATAGATATAGTCGTCTCGGTCATCGGCGTCTATATCTATATTAATAATACGAAGTTAACATACACCACGGAGTGTACATCTCGCATTGTCATTACACACTGCTAATACACCACACATGTCAGGTGTGTTCCAGCGTGTTAATTTCGTTCAGCGGTTAAATGTGCTCCGTGTTTGATCAATGTGTCGCGAGTCGCGCGATATTGTGCCAGCGCCGAGGTTCTATCTGTGTAAACCAACACGTCTTCGTAATCTGTAACGAGTTTAACATTGGACCAGCAAAATACCTCCCATTTGTCTCGTCTTCTGCACATGCTTACGTTGCTCCATACCTCGGCGTTCCACCATAGCTCCGCAAATGCTCCGGGCTGTGCATCATTTAGCGATGTGAGGATATCGTCAAAATTGAATACGCTCATCTCGTGTAAGTACATACTATATACGATCAGCGTCTAAATGCAGCGTATCGCGGCCTTGTTGTGTGTTGTCGTAAGCCTATGCCTGATCCGTTCGTCCGCTTTCGTGATAGACGATGACTATAGGGTGTTTTCACTATCTCCAGTTGTGAACAACAGTGCCTGTGCCGTCGAATGGTGTGCGTCGAGGCACTCGTTTCTGAAACGTGTGGACTTGTTTTCCAAGATGTACATCGACGATCATCTATGGGATCTGTTCCTAGCCCATGAGACGTCTTGGGCCGAGACGTGCGAATATCCGCGGTATTCATCGCCTTATTGTCCGGTGCGTTTGTTTCGATGCCCGTTTGATAGCACACTCGGTACATATGATGCGTATGTTGAAGCGTCGACTACGACGCCATCGTCAAATACTACGCGTAATGTTACATCCGGTGCGGAGTCAGACGTCACACCGCAAGTCGCATATGAGGCGTCAAACACGACACATAACACAACCTACAAACCGCTCACTCCCGCCCTCGGCTATTACGGTCCACAAATGGTGGATATGCCAGTCACGACGTTCTCGACCTATATGGAGAACATTTATGTCGCGTCTGATCTCGGTTTCTCGGTCATAGATAAGTACGGGCGTATCACGCTGAACATTTACGTCGGTAGTCACGTCAATGGCGTAGTAGCTAATAACATGATCATTGCCGTCATTTCCGCAGACTCGAAGCTCAGGATCTATCGTCACGGTTCGCTTGCTAACACGACAGCTATTGCATCCTCAGACTCCATCATGTGTATTAATGATTACATCGTCATTGCGCAGGTACCCGCACCGCGTCGCTCCGTGGTTTCATACTACGACTATTACGGGAACTTAACTTCGACTTTCTACATTCCGTATTCCATTTGGGCCATGACACCCATCGATGACAATAATGTCGTGTTCTCGACTGAGCCCGTCACTGCGTGGTCGACATTGATCGAAACCGGCCCAGGAGGCATACTGAACCTCAAGAATTCATCCAGTAATATGTTGACGGCGCTCACCATTGATCCAGTCACCCTCGACATTTACGGGTCGTCGATGGGCATCTACATTTACGATCGCAACTTTAACTACAAACACCATATTCCACTCACTACTTGGTTAGATACGCGTGTCGCTCTCTACAGCGGTTACATCGCGTATGCCGACGTCGCCCCAAACACTACGACTGTCGCGTTTATTACCCGTACTGGAGATTCTCTGTTTAACGTATCGACTCCTATGCTCGAATATTACAATGTCGGGCTTGGTATCGCCATTACGCCGTCTGGACGGCTCGTCGTATGTAATGGCGCTGGATTCGCTATTTATCAGCTGCACAATTGAGCACATATTGTATGTGATATGGATATGACACATAGCGCATATCCACGCCTCATATCGCATTTATTTTTGTGTATAAACACCGCATATACACACTGCATAACGCTCATATCGCATATACACACCGCATATCCACACCGCATATCCACGCCACATATTCACACCACATATTCACACCGCATATCCACGCCGCATATCCACGCCACATATTCACACCACATATCCACGCCGCATATCTACGCCACATATTCACACCGCATACCCATTAAAAATAAACAACTCATGGGCGTGGGGATTTCACATATTTTACGTTTTTTGGTTTATACGGAATGCCTAATCTTTTTGCGATTTTGATTAAACCTCGCTCTTCCGCGGGCGTACACTCGATATTGTGAGAGAATAGACGTAGTGTTATTTCCATGTCTTCAATTCCATTTGCTAGACGAACGCAACCGGGAGTGACAGCACATCCCATTGCGAGCGCGTAATCCAGCACATCATGGCTATAGCATCCAATTGCGTCTCTACAAACATTCTTGTGCTTCCATTCCATACCCACGTGCTCGAACCATCGCAAAATATCCACGCGGTTCATGAAAATGGCGTCGTGATTCGACGGGACGTTCGTCATACATCCCATTGTGATGCACCAGTCCAATACCCGCCATGCATCTCTTCTAGCTAACACCGAGCATATCTCATTCCTCCACCTAACAGCTGCGTCCCCGGGCGTCCAGCGTATGTCCTCGGGCATCAAGCGCGTGTCCTCGGGATACCCGACACGCAGACACCACGTCATAGCAATCACGGTTGGTTTCGAGTAATATAGTAATGTGGTTTCTCGCACGTCGCGACATAGTGTGTACATGTACTTTATACCACTGTACTTGGTTGCACTGTTATCGACTACGCGGTAATCGATTCCGCGGTAATCGATACCACTGTTATCGACTACGCGGTAATCGATTCCGCGGTAATCGATTCCGCGGTAATCGATACCACTGTACTTTATACCACTGTACTTGGTTGCACTGTACTTGGTTGCACTGTTATAGATTACGCGGTAATCGACTACGCGGTAATCGACTACGCGGTAATCTACCACACGGTAATCTACCACACGGTAATCTACCACACGGTAATCTACTCACGCCGCACTCTATAATACCGCTATCGATCACACCGTACTCTATAGTACTGCTATCGATCACCGCGTGGTATTTGCTCGTTACGCAATTCAAATATACATCTACTCGGGCAGATCTGCATTCGCCCCAGCCGCCATACCGGCAGCGGGAAATAGCGCGGATAGCCTCGCTCTAACGTAAGGCGAGAATGCCGGATTTGTTATTTCCATATGATCTGGCTCGTATAGCCCCTTGAGCGCGACATACGTTATCAGACACATGTTTTCTCGGTCCGACATTGCTTCGAATGCTTTCCACGTTACCTTGCATCCCAATCCAATCAAGTGCTTAAACGTGGTGTTTTTACCACCCACAGCCGCGGCTGCGCACGACGCCCCTTTATGTAGTATGTTGTAACAATACAGCCAGTCCAATATTGTTGTTTGGCCGAAATAAGCGGATGTCATGGATACGCTTTTCCAATAATGGAACGGAATAGCGATGCTGAAAAACCACTGTAAAAGTGGTAAATAACCATACATTGTGGCCGAATCTACGACGTAGACCAGGCGTTTTTTGTCACTATCGGGGTTACGACACCAGAGGTAGTCTGGCATATATTCGTTTAGTTGTGGAACGAGTGCAGTCTCGTGTCGGGTTAACCCTCCAGCGTATAGCATAAATCTGGTCGGATATTCCGTGTATTGCATCGTCAAGTCTAGTATATCTCGATGTAGACTGTACATTTTCACACGCGCCTTCTTGTCCTCACACGTGTACTCGGTATACAATGCCGGATATTTCACTCCTAATACACGACACTCGAGTTGCCTCACACTATATATCTCCGGTCAGATTTTAGAAGACGGATTGTGGTGTGCGACGTGACGCAAAAGCCCCCGTCATTCATCCAATATCCCACCCGACACTCCTAAAATTGAATACCAGTATTCATATATGATACAGGTACGCATGAGCGCTACCTACCCAAGCAAGACCAACGATTGTATCATGCGTTCCAAGTGTGGCAATCCCGCCTGCAACATATGCGAGTCGATGAACGCGTCCGTCAGTGACAATGTCGACATGTCGACTCAGTTGGGCCAGACCCAGGAGACGGCGAGTCAGGCTCCAGTCAATGTCCAAGTTACTGGCGACGCCCCTGCCGTCACCGCTACTACCTCCACCACCACTACCTCCACCACTCCCAACATCATACCACAACGCTGCCCAGTGGTGCCTGTAGTCGCGACGATACCCAACAACACCGCGACGATACCCAACAACACCGCGCCTGTCACAGTTGGAGTCACCCCATTTCTCAATGTGGATCCCGGTCGCGGGACCACCACAGTTGTCATGGGATACTCGTCCGCCAATCCGAACTCAACCGCGGTTCTATCGCGGGCCGATCTCGATGCCATAGAAACGCAGAAACGTCTATGGGAAGAAGCCGCTGATAGAGTGAATGCTAAGGCAATCGCCCAGACATCAGCCAAGAATCAACCGATCAACTCGGGTCCGGATTATCCCGCATCCGTGAACAAGGCCGCTGTACCCGTGAATTACGTTCCGGCAATCGCTACCTCGGCACTACTCGGTTCTATGAATCGTGCTTATTATTCGTCGACATCCGAAATTGTCGATCCGGCAACGGTCATACCGTTCAAGACGATAATAATGAAACGAAACACGGACGTGGCGTCTAAGCCAGGCGACACGGCACTCAAGTCAGGCGACGCAGTGCCTAAGCCAGACACCGCAAGTGACAAATCAGACGAGTCGCTTGCTAAGTTTGCCAATTTAGACGAGAATTTAGACGCGAAGCCTGATGCGTCAGATACATCAGATATACCTGACACCTTCGACGACATGCCGCCGCTCATACGCGACAGCGATGATGAGGACGAAACGTCCAAGCTGCAACGGTCGTGAGGAAAGTAGACAACAGGCACGTTATCTCGAACATTTATCGACCAACGCCCGATTTACCGTGGCGCGTTGTTTATACTGCCGAGGGTATTAGGTGCTACTTTGATATCGATACGCGCTCTCTCGACACTAGTGTCACCGCGAACGGTGTCACCACGAACGTTGTCACCACGGATGTAGTACCTACTCAGGTTGTCGTCACCGCGAATGTTGCCACCACGAATGTAGTACCTGCTCAGATTATTGCGTCCGCGGTAGTTGCTCCCACCGTAGTTGCTCCCACCGTACATGCTCCCACCGTACATGCTCCCACCGTACATGCTCCCACCGCAGCCCATCCAAAACTCGACGCGTTGAATCGATCAACGGACGCGACGACATCTGTATTGAACGTCGATCCAACAACTGCGAATCAAGGCTTCTGCGGGTGCAATGCGCTCGGTCAAAACACGACTACTACGCTGGGCGCTGACGGAAAGTATCACGAAACCGTCTCACCGTACAGTACCAACTTCGTTCTCTCGCGCAAAACTGCCGCAAGTATGGCATCGAGCGTCAGTCTTTCGCGTTCCACAGTCGACGTCCTTTCGCTTCTTGCTCGTGATGCCGCGATGCGTTATCCCGGAGTGTCCGATGGACTCTACACACTCGACTCGGTTAAGCGCGATCGTCAGTTCGACGGCAGCCTTCCGTGGATTCGCGGTCAAACCATCGAGATGAGTTTCGATGGTCGGATGGCTCCAACGTTCCCAAAAAATACCGCGGAGTTTTGCGATCGTTTGCTCCGCGACAATCCGATTGTCCGGTTCATCGACTCCAAGATACCGTCTATCGGTCAAATCGTGTGTGCTGGCGGCGCAGTGCAACGTGCATTGCTGAACCAGTCCAATGACGAAGGCGATGTCGATCTGTTTCTCGTCAAGGGTAAGATCCCCGTTGGTGAACTGCTTCGTCAGATACTCGATGTGTTTAAGTCTTCCCCCGAGCAACAGTACTTTAGATATGTGCGTTTCGCGCGTAACTTCGCCGCTGTTACCATCGAATATGATTTGCGTTCTCCCACTGGTGTTGTGCACGCGTGTCAGCCCTATTCTCCCATTGCTCCGCATTGGAGTTGTGGCGTGACGGAAACGTGCGCCGTCTGTACGTACGACACCGTCGAGGACCTTCGCACCGCACATGCGATGGGCTACGACTGCTGTAATATTGAACGCGACGAGTATTATGTCCGCGCCAACGCCGAACTCCTACTGGCTAAAAAGCAAGCCCCGCCCAGCGGCGTCCTGCCTCCCAAAATGCGCAAGTTACAGATCGTTCTACGCGAGTACTCGCATATAAGCGAGATTCTTCACGGGTTCGACATTGGCGCTAGCGCGGTCGGTTATCAACTCGACTCCAAAGCACTCTACTTTACCGAACTGTCGAAGTTTGCATATACGTATAGTATCAACATCTTCGACAACTCGCGTCGCAGCACGACCTACGAATCGCGTCTCGGTAAGTACTTCCAACGAGGGTTTGACATCGTGTTACCGGAGTTTGACGCCAGCGCCTTCCACGCCGAACGGATCAACCAATACGCAAACTCCATTTATCCAAAAATACCCGGCACATTCAGGTGTTTCATCAACCCCTCGGCCACCATCGTGGCCACTGCATCGCACGACATACCATTCAACATCAATGAAATTCGCGGTGCGTTCTTGGGCACAAATACCGATCAGAGTGATTACGGCGATCTCGAGTTCGATGCCAATGCCGACATTCGCAATTATCTCGAGTTGTTGCGCGTCGCTCATTATGTGGGCAGCCGCGACGCCGCTAAAAACAACAGCACTGAAGAGCGTCGACTATCCAACGTCAAACACTCGCCTACCGAGCTAAATTTAGTGTTCTATTCTAGAAATTCACGCGACATCATCGATGGCGTTCTCAAACTCGATCATCTCGCGTGGCTTCGCCGCATGTTTAACGACGAAATTCAGATGGCCGGTGACGTCGCGTCGTGTTCGCATCGACTACGACAAGTTCCGTTATTTGCGCACATGCAGCCACAACGATGTGATCAATTATATTCGTTGCGGAATGTCGATCGACCATTTCTTCCAGCATGAAGTTGCGCGTCTCGCCCCGTATTTACATCGCGGGTATCCAGTAAAGTTCATTACTGAGAATCCCGGTAGACAGCTGACTGGCAGCTTTAGGCCTGTGTTTAAGTCTACTCGCGAGTGGTACGGGAAATACTACGCTGGAACCGACTAAGTGCGGTGTTATGGTATGCAGTGCAACCGATCTCAATCCACTCGTCACGTGACTTTTATTTTTACGCGTCGTATTATCGTTTACATCCGCACGTCAACCCACACCTCAACCCACACGTCGCATTATACACGTCGCATTACACACCTCCACACCATACCTCAACTCACGCGTCGTATTATCCATGCCGCGTAATAAAGATATACTGTATATATTGAAGATGGCGCTGCTACCGGATCAAGTAGCGGTCCTCGAACGTTTCCAACAATTCATGAAATCGGATTCTCTGCATGCATTATTAACGGGAGCAGCCGGAACCGGCAAGACATTCATGGTTGAATATTTGTTGCGCGCATCCGGAATCCCAGCTTCGCAAATCAAGATTGCCGCGCCTACTAACAAGGCCGTCAGTGTCCTGTCCGGCAAAATATCAGACGATTACGCAATCGCTACTATTCATCGACTGTTCAAAGCCGAGAATGCATATTCGCAGGAGGGCGAGTTGGGCATGCGTCTACAATATGACGCCGGCGAATGGCGCGAAATTCGTCTGCTTGTTATCGATGAATCGTCAATGCTCAGTGAAGCTATATTCCGTTGGATTCTCACGAATACACGCGTCAAGATTCTGTTTATCGGGGACAACTTCCAATTGCCTCCAGTGAACGAGGAGAATTCGCCGGCGTTTACCCACCACTACACATACAATATGGCGTTGACAACTACCAAGCGTACGCGCGATCCAAAGATAGGCTGGATGTACGATCTGTTTCGCGGGTGGCAACTGTGTTCCGCGGATATGTCGAGGGTGTTACGCGGTTCGCCACAGGCGGATCGCGTCGCTACCAAGGACCAATTCCACGCCGCTATCCGAAACATGATCGGTCAAAAGTCAACGTATATTCTCGCTTATTCTAATGAACGAGTCGACTACTACAATGCCATGGCGCGTAAAGTCCTATTCCCAAATAGCAAATCGAAATGGTGCGCCGGTGATCGCGGAGTGTTCCAGGAACTGTACGACGCTGGTGAGTTTACTAATACTCGTAATCAGCCGCGATATTATACCTCTGATGAGTTTACCGTTAAGCAAGCCGGTACTGTAGCGGTTACTGTTCAACCTCCAATGGGTTGTGAAACAGTCGGACCGTATCACGCGCAATTCCACCTACTCTTGATTCGTGATGTCGCCGAGGAGGAATTAACGGTGTTATATCCCGATGACGGTGAGTTCTTTGATTACATGGCGCGCGTCAAAACACAAATCACGCAACTCGCAAAGGGCGCGTCCGCAACCGTCGCTACTGAATATTGGAAGGCATATCATGCATTCAGGAAACATTACATCTGCCCAATAGCGTACAGCTACAGTTTCACTGTATATAAGGCTCAGGGATCGAGTTTCTCTCAAGTTTTGGTTGACGCTGCCAATATAGTACTTTGTACCTCTAGAACTCCGAAGTTGATGAAGAAGTGTATGTATACCGCTGTGACACGCGCACAGGACTATATCCTTATGCTTTGGTAAACTTGCATTTCAATCCATAACATCACGTATGCAGACATCACTCACTATACAACTCACGTTACAATTGAATCATCCCATATATTGTAACGTGAGTTGTATAGTGAGTGATGTCTGCATACAACTCACGTTACAATTGAATCATCCCATATATTTCTGCTCTAGACTGTGAAGATTACACCGACTCAACACTGAATGTCGCGTTGCGCTGTCTTATTACAATGCGCCATACTCCTGTCCGTTATCACAGTTCTACTGGGCTTCACGATCTACTCCGCCTACGAGATTTATTACGTAAAGCCATTTGATCATGGCTGTTCGCAGTATAATTGTTCCTACGCGTCAGACCCGTCCGTTCCAAATGTTACAGTCATAGATTACGGTACGGGAAAGTGCTACGAGTGGAACAGATTCAGTTCCGTTAACTTTTCGACGTGTTACACAAATACAAAATACAGATCTGCGCCTCCATATTGTCCATATTTCACTACCTGTTATCTTGACGACGTATACGGCTATTATTTCAACATACTCATGTGTAGCGGAATTACCATGATCATAGTTGCATTGTGTGGATGTTTCATTATCTGTACCGTGAACAGACACGATGTTTTCGCGCCTCTTTCGTCTCGCAACGAATATAGTCCGATTGCGTAGTGTAGTGATGTGTAGTGATGTGTAGTGATGTGTAGTGATGTGTAGTGATGTGTAGTGATGTGTCGTGATGCGTATACACTGCACACCATACTACATGCCATATACACTACACACTACACATTACACCATCCCACACCGCATACATCTGTTATTTTTAGAGCTAAAACAACACTCCACTTCATTACAACATTTGAATATACATTCATATATATGCTATACGACTCGGCTGAATGTCCTATACATTCAGATTGGAAGAACTATTGTTGATTCACCGTTATACGATATCCATCGTAGAGAGAACGCCCGCAGCATATTCTCAGACCGCTCACCTCACGTCCGCTCACCTCACGTCCGCTAATGTCGCTTTTCCGTCGCCCCCACGCAACACATCGAAGAAACTATACCTAACTCGCTGCATACGGTATGGTTTCTGCAACGTATTACGGTGGATTAAGCCCCTACATTACAATCTCCTAGAATCGTATTATAGCACATACCATGAATATTTCTTGGTTCTATTGGGTCTGAGCGGTCACCACGGTCTCGTAGATTGGTATCATCACGAATGTCGTGTACCCAACAAAACTCACCTAGATCACGCAGTCATGCAAGGATTGGCGAAGGGAGGTCATCGCGATTTATTGGAATTCCTACATGTTGAATACTATTATCCCCTGGATCCGTCTATGCCTGCTTGGGCCGCCGGCAGCGGTTCAATTGACGCGGTGAAGTGGGCTCGTTCTAAAGGCATAGCATTCTGCTATTCATGCGCCAGTAATGCCGCGGCCAATGGCGATCTCGAAATGTTACAGTACCTTCATGTCAATGGTTGTCCTTGGGATAGTTATACTACCTCTAACGCAGCTAGGAGTGGAAATCTTGAGTTACTTAAATACGCCATTGACAATGGATGTGGGATGAGCGATTCTATAACATTTGCAGTTGCTTACGCTGGCGATATTGAAACGATGCAATACGTTAGAAGCAAAGGTGCGTCGTGGTCGGTTCAAACATTAGCTAACGCTGCATTCTGTGGGCATTTAAACCTCGTGATGTGGCTCGTTGAAAATGGTTGTCCGGTGATGCCGGCCGCGTGCGTTGTAGCTGCTCTCGGTGGTCATCTGTCCATAGTACAATATTGGATACTCAAAGGACTGCCATATGATAGGGAACGTTGTTTAACGAGTGAGTGTGCGAGATTTGTACGAATTAAGGAGTGGATTCTACAGAACACCAAACCATAGTACCAATTGTCACATTTCATTTTTAACACTCCTATGCGCCACATCTACACCGCATGTACAGCATTCGCATCTACACTACACTCCAACACAATTCACATAGTATCTACACCGCATCTACACTATAAAATCATATCTCGTATAATAGAGTATTCGGCCAGCGGAACCTACTATGGAATGGTTGATCAATGCCCTACTGGAGATGTTTTCTCCGAAACGCATCACACCGCTGAGGAATAGTTCGCTTTTGATACAGAACGCCTTCTCGCGTCACTTATTGGACGTCGCCAGGCTCTCGAGTGAATATTTCGGGGAACCGATCGAATCCGTTGACACGACCTTTATTGCGACTTTATCCTCCACCTCTCGTCACGTCGGTTTCATGACAATTGAGGCGTTTGATGACTCCGTTCAAATCAAACGTTTGGGTGCATCTACAACGCATTTCACGGAAGTATGTCGTGAATTGCTCGGTGTGTTGTCAGCCAAGAGGATAGGATTCTACGTTATGCGTTCATGGCCGGTATGTGCACTATTGGTGAATTTCCTGGAACGTGAGGGATTTCAGATCACTGGAGAGACTGACGCATACATATATTATGAGAAAAAATAAATATATGTATCGGTCTCTCGTAATACGCATATTATGGGGAAAAATAAACAGTGAAACCAACTACAGTGAAACCAACTACAGTGAAACCAACTACAGTGAAACCAACTACAGTGAAACCAACTACAGTGAAACCAACTACAGTGGAATCACCTACAGTGGAACCACCTGTAGTTGTAATCACCTACAGTGGAATCACCTACAGTGGAACCACCTGTAGTTGTAATCAAGAGCAGCCAACTACACGGCGATTGACGTGCATCGGGTGTAATTGGCTACACCACGATGCTTGTACTATCAATAATGTCCAACTTACATCTTAATGCGAATGAAACTGTGAATAGTTCCCTGCCAAGCGGTGCCGAATTCTCCCGTCATGGAGACCTGTCGCGCTCCCAGGTACTCGCGCAGCTTGGCAAGATTCTTGCCAGAAAGGTTGCCACAGATGTACCTGTCGTATCCGTGACGCCCCTGGTGCACGAACAGCAGGGATCGGCGGCAGGCCTTGTAAATGTCGTCAAAGGTAGCGACGTTGTCGGGCCCAGTATTCTGGGGCCTAACCTCGACGTTGCCGAAGCCATTCAAGTACACCTCCTCGTCGTGAATGCTCGTGATCTTGATCTGGTAAGCCGACTCGTCATTCACAGCCGGGGACGCGGACCTGTACTCGTATACAGCCGGCATGTCTGTAGGGGTATATAGGGTATCTACGGGGTGTTTAGGTCGTAACATACTCCCATACTCCGATTCAAATGTATAGTACCCTAGACCACCTCCCCAATCGATAGTACACACAACTCACGGGTCTCTCCGGCATAGATTGCATCATCGCGCGGCTTTATTGTACGCTTAGTATACCATATCGCTCCACCATACACCATATCGCTCCACCATACACCATATCGCTCCACCATACACCATATCGCTCCACCATATATCACATCGCTCCGCCATATCGCTCCACAGCACACCATGTATCTGTGTATCGCGGCTATAGTCCTAACACTACTCCTCTTATTTATAGATCCAAAGTTAGCGGTTGCAGTCGGGATTGTTGCGCCGCTATTATGCCTGACGTATTCTCGTATATACGATGGAGGTGATGCTTCCAAGTGGGAACGTGAAACGATAGCCTTATTCAACGATCTGTGCGACGGTGGTAGATTCATTGAGATTAGCGAAACGAATAACTATGGTGATTATCGCCTCCCGTGGCTACGATCTAAACACGATGGTCAGTGGTTAGACTTCGATGGATATAACTCAAAGCTGAACATTGCCGTTGAGGTACAGGGACCGCATCATTACCGTGCATCCCAGAGCAGGAAAGCAGCCTGGATGATAGGTAGAATTAACGACCGTGAGAAGGCGGAGTTAGCCGCCAAGAACAATGTTCGCTTGATTTATGTTCATTCTAACGTGAAACGGGAACAGCTTCGCGATTATGTCGCGTCGAGACTACAAGACGCGAAAGCACTTCGTCCCGGCATCACATTTGCGTACATACCCGTCATCCCTGAGCCGAAGGGTGACTGCACGGAATTTATCCGAAATGCCAAGATAGTCGATCGTAGAGCAGCCAGCATTGCCTTCCCCAATACTACTCCGCCCAATACCATACTGCATTGTAGTGGATATGCATCGGCGCCGGCATGGGTAACGTATTCAAAGGAGAACGTTGCGCTCGTACCATCCAAGCCATATCAACTAGGTACTGTTAACAACACGTCTAATATCGCGTCTAATATCGCGTCTAATATCACGTCTAATAACACGTCTAATACCGTATTCAACTCCACACCCAACTCCGCACCCAACTCCACACCCAACTCCACGCCTATCTCCACACCTAACCCAACTGCTAATGCTTTCAACACCGCACTCACTCCTATTGACAATACTAGGGTTTAGACGTGCGGATATCACCGCACTCACTCCTATTGACAATACTAGGGTTTAGACGTGCGGATATCACCGAACATCACCGTTCCATATAGGCAACGTCGCACGCGGCACATTTGAATACACTACACTCGATTGTACTCACTGTCATTTAAAGACCTCATACAGTATAAGTAATTCCCACACCGTACTACATTACACCATATCGCATGGCCGTAAACAAGAAAGTTGTAGGCGAGGCAATACGCGGCAGGTTCGAGAATGTTCAGATCGAGTCGGTACACTGGACCGAATTAGAAAAGACGATTAACGGTTATTGTATTACCGGGGAGTCATACAACACATGGTGTGCTGTTATCATCGATAGCGCGATAAAGGTAGATATCCCCGCTCTCCGCGCACACCAGAAAAGAATCGTTGACAACGAGAAAGCAACGAGCATGACGCTTACTCTACTCGGTAGGATGAAATGCGAAGTGCCGGTGAGCGCGCATATCACCGACATTTGCAATCGAAGCAATGTGTATTATCTGAAATTATTGGACTTTTGTAACTCTGCCATTCAACTAGCTGAGACTAGGGCGTCTAGCATGAGCAAGGCGGATTGTGGTGTTGATCCTACACTGTAGGCGTTGTATATTCAGTACACGCGCATTATTCGACCATACATCACTTGTCAGCACATCATTCGACCATACATCACTCGCCTACACATCACTCGCCTACACATCACTCGCCTACACATCACTTACATCGTACACACTCTGCAAAATATTACAATGTCGATTGATAAAAATTCGCGATCTAAAAATATGCGATATATTTTTATCAAGCGCATCGTCTGTCCGCTTAATATACCATATACATAGGTATAATCCCATACAATATACACGCGTGAATATCAAACTATACCCTCCAGATCCCATACATTTGAATGGCCGGTCAAATCGATGATACCCCGTCAGCTATGTACGTAAAGAAACGCGGAAACCGTGGCCTTGAGGAAGTTCAGTTCGATAAGATCACTACTAGGATCAAGTCGTGTTGTAAGGGACTAAGCCCGCTCGTCAAGCCAGTCATCGTCGCAAAGAAGACGATAGATGGCCTGTATGATGGTATTACGACCGAGGAGCTCGACAAGATATCCGCAAAGATAGCGGAAGGATACAAGCTCGAACACCCCGATTATGGAGTGCTCGCTGCGCGTATTTGCGTCAGCAATCTGCACAAGTCTACGCCGAGTCGTTTCTCGGAATGTATGGCTGTGGTCAGAAAGATGACGGCATTCGCATCCCCGGAACATTATCAGTTCATTGAGGACAATGCCGCGGCACTCGACAACATGATTATTCATGAAAATGACTTCCACGTCGATTATTTCGGATTCAAAACACTTGAAGAGTCGTTCTTTGTCCGGGTCAACGGTCAACCGTTTGATCGCTTACAATACATTTATATGCGTGTTGCGATAGCGCTTTACTTTAAGCCGCGCGCTCGCAAGATTAACGTCTTGGCTGACGACGTCACCACTGTTAACTCCGCTACCACTGTTAACTCAGCTACGGCTGTTAACTCCGCTACCACTGTTAACGCTGGTGCCACCAACGTCACACCCGACACGGCAGTCGTCCCACTCGATATCCCTCGTATCGTCGGCATTCTCGACGAAATTAAGCGTGCTTACAAACTTATGTCAGCTGGGTATTTCACGCATGCAACTCCTACCCTGTTTAACGCGTGTTCCAGGCTACAACAGCTCGGAAGTTGTTTTGCCGCAGACACTGAAGTTTGCACCATGGAAGGCGTTAAAAAGATTCAAGATGTTAAAATCGGCGATCGTGTGGTGACACATACCGGTAAGATACAGACTGTGTCTCAACTTCACAAGAATCCTTTAGGAGGAAGAACGATGCATTCGCTCACCGTTACGAAAACTCCTGAAATTCAAGTGACTGATAATCACAAGTTCTGGGCTTTAGTTGACGGTAAAGTGGGATGGTTCCCAGTTAGTGAGATTAAAAACGAAAGCTACATTGCCATTCCCAAAGGCAACCAATTTAACGATACGCCAAAGATCATCGATATGAGAGACTATGCCAACGTTATATTGACCGATAACAATACCGTTGAGTTTACGGATGACAAGGTGGTGATGAAGTCAAATTTCACACACAGTAATCTGAGCGGCGTAGATCATGAAGTAACGGTGACGAAGACTCATAGCGCCGTTAATCGCAAGTGGATTTTCACGGAGCAGACGTGTCGTTTAGTTGGAATGTTTTATGGTGATGGACACATCATGAAAAGCAAAAATACTGCGGGTGAACAGGTAATTAAGGGAGTTGGATTTACCTGCGGTTCCGTGAACAATGCGACAATTATAGATTTCATATCTAGAGTAGGCGCTGAGTTGTTTGGTATTGCTCCGACTATACATAAGATGTCTGGTCAAAATACTCAACAGATTCTCTTTAATTCGCGAGCAATCGGTCGGATGTTCTCTCATTTATTTGGGGAAGGTTTTGCTGGTAAGAGGCTCTGGAGTGGATTCTTCGACATGGCGGATAAGTATATTCATCACTTCCTCGCTGGATTAATATCCACGGATGGATGTGTTGCACAATGTGGCACCATACTTCTAGAAATGGCCAATCCTTCTTTCGTTAAGCAGGTATATCACATGTGCCGAGTACACGGAATTAGGGCATCCTATGAAATCAACCCCGTTAAGAAACTCGGTACATGTGAAACAGCACTGATGAAGCTTCCCTTTATCAAGGAAGTACTTGAGAATGTTTACAAGACATACACTGACGATAGAATAGGCAAGTTGATCAGGTGTAGGGGAGATTTACCTGTAAGTAAGGGCGATTCGTCCACCAAATGTATAGATGGTGTTTATTTCCTCAAAGTGAATATGAATTCTTCAAACCAGCTCAAGCCGGAATTCGTTTATACGTTAGGTGTTGATGTGGATCACAGCTATAATGTAGAGGGGCTGGTGGCCGAGAACTGTTTTCTCTTCGGGACTGCCGATTCTACCGAGTCTATCATGCATACGATCACTAATACCGCAATGATTTCTCGTTGTGCCGGCGGTATCGGAATTCACATGCATTCGATCCGTTCGGCGATGCAGCGTATCAACGGAACCGGAGGCAAAGCATCCGGATTGATTCCGCAACTCAAGATTTATAACGAGGTGGCTAGGACGTTCGATCAGGGCGGAAAGCGAAAGGGAGCGATCGCGATTTACGTCGAACCACATCACGGCGATATTATGGCGTTCCTGCAACTCGGTCTTCAGCAGGGCGACGAAACACTTCGCGCTCGTGATCTGTTCTACGCTCTCTGGATTTCCGATTTATTCGTAGAGCGTTGCCGACAGGACGCGATGTGGTCGCTGTTCTCCGAGGATACGGCACCTGGACTCTCCGATGTTTATGACGGTATGGAACTGGACGAAGTATCCGGCAAGTATCGTCATGTGCTTTATCGCGAGTCGCTCAACGGCCATCCGTTAACGCATACGCCAAAATGGCGACGCGTTAACGCATTTACCGAACTTTACACGCGGTATGAGCGCGAAGGTCGCGCAGTTGGCCAACTCCGTGCCAAGGCTGTTCAGGACGCAATCTTCGTTTCGCAGCGCGAGAAGGGCATGCCTTACGTTTGTTTCAAGGACCGTGTCAACAGGAAGAACGCACAATCCAACATCGGCACTATTAAGTCGAGTAATTTATGCGTCGCTCCCGAAACGTACATCCTCACGTCCACTGGACAGCACCGCATCGCGAGTCTCGTTGATCAGGAGGTGGATGTTTGGAATGGCGAACAGTTTAGTCACGTCACGGTTAGGCGTACCGGCGTCGATTGCGAACTATTGAAGGTACTGCTTTCTAATGGTGTTGCACTCGAGTGCACTCCCGAGCATCGACTTTACATTCATAATGAATCGGACCCCACCCGTCCAACTGTGGTCACAGCCGACTCAGTCAGCATCGGCCAGGAGTTGATTCGCTTCAGCCTGCCGGTCATTCGTGCTGGCGCCCCACTCGAAGACGCCTATGAACTGGGTCGCTATCATTCAGATGATTCGCAAAAATTACCCGGCATTCACACTCGCACGTGTGATCCTCTCACCGCTGATCTCAACGGACGACTCGCATACTTGGCAGGTCTAAGCGACGGGTTCGGAAACATCGTAAAGTATGGTGAGGAGTGTCTCGAGATCGTCCACAGTGATTTAC
>Ga0163151_10004243_pt1 | contig 19523 bp, 24 predicted proteins | sample OliLakLV19MP5IB2_FD_145596 | JGI IMG/M metagenome (GOLD analysis project Ga0163151, IMG submission 145596) | Freshwater microbial mat bacterial communities from Lake Vanda, McMurdo Dry Valleys, Antarctica - Oligotrophic Lake LV.19.MP5.IB-2 | ecosystem: Environmental > Aquatic > Freshwater >... | reverse complement strand
ATGAACGACCACGTGTTCGGGTAGTTCTGGTGCGTTTGAGACTCGTTTGGTTGGTGGTAGTCGGGGCGATATTTCATCGCACGTCCCTTCTTTTGTGTATGAAGAACTACTAACGTCGTAATTGTTATACAACGTAAAACAGAAAAGAACAAGGCCCGCGGAGCGGGCCTTGTTTCTTGTCTTTTTGTTACTTCGCTTCTGGTTCCGGTGGCTTTTCGGTATATTCCGCGTCCGTTGCACCTGCTTCTGGTGGCTTCTGCTCACTTCCAGCTTCAGGAGTTGGTGTGGCTTTCGCCATCGCTTCTCCAATCTTTTGCATAGAAGTAGAGAGTGCTTCAGATGCAGACTTGATAGTTGCTTCGTCCTCACCTTCGCGCGCCTTTCGCAGGTCACCAATTTTTTCTTCTACGTCTTTCTTAATATCTTCTCCAATTTTGTCACCGTTATCTTTGAGCGCTTTTTCTGCGGTGTATACCATCTGGTCAGCGATGTTTTTAATTTCAACGAGTGCTTTACGCTTCTCGTCCTCACCGGCATGCGTCTCGGCATCTGCTTTCATCTTGTCGATATCAGCTTGTGAGAGTCCGGTGGAGCCTTCAATACGAATGCTCTGCTCTTTGCCGGTAGTCTTCTCTGTGGCTTTCACCGTAAGAATACCGTTTGAGTCTACGTCAAAGGTCACTTCAACCTGCGGGAGACCGCGAGGTGCTGGTGGAATACCATCCAAATTGAACTTACCCAGTGATTTGTTATCCGCAGACATGGCACGCTCACCCTGCGTGACGCTAATTTCCACACTCGTCTGGTTATCGCTTGCGGTTGAGAAGGTCTGACTGCGTGAGGTTGGAATAGCCGTGTTGCGTTCAATGAGTTTGGTCGCGACACCTCCCATGGTTTCAATGGAGAGCGAAAGTGGAATAACGTCCACCAAGAGAATGTCTTTAACGTCCCCCTGAAGAATACCGGCCTGAATTGCGGCACCGATAGCAACAACTTCGTCTGGGTTCAGACCCATGTGTGGATCTTTTCCGAACAGCTTCTTCACTTCCTCCTGAATTTTCGGCATGCGGGTCTGACCACCCACCAAGACGATTTCGTTAATCTCCGATGCCTTCATGCCAGATGCTTCAAGCGCGCGCTTAGTAATGTCGAGGGAGCGCGTGATGAATTCGTCAGCAATTTCTTCAAGTTTTGCGCGCGTCATACGCACGAGAAGGTGCTGAGGTGTACCGTCACCACTTACGGTGATGAATGGAATGTTTACCTCAGTCTCTGTTGAAGAGGATAGTTCGTGTTTTGCTTTTTCAGCTCCTTCATCAAGACGCTGGAGTGCAAGCGGGTCCTTCGTTACGTCAAGACCAGTCTGCTTTTTAAATTCATCAGCGAGGTAGCGAACAATTTTCTGGTCAATATCACGACCGCCCATGTGCGAGTCACCGTCGGTGCTCTTCACTTCAATAACGTCATCTCCAACTTCAAGTACAGAGATGTCGAAGGTACCGCCACCGAAGTCATAGACCACGATTTTCTCATCCTTCTTCTTGTTAAAACCATATGCGAGCGCGGCTGCGGTTGGTTCATTGATGATGCGTTTTACCGTGAGGCCTGCAACTTCACCTGCAGCTTTCGTTGCGGCGCGCTGGGCGTCGTCAAAGTACGCAGGAACCGTAATAACGGCTTCAGTAATTTTCTCACCAAGCTTTGCTTCAGCATCTGCTTTCATCTTGGAAAGAATCATTGCGGAAACTTCTTCCGGACGATAATCCTTATCGGCAAGATGTACCTGTACCCCACCATCCGGGCCCGCTTTCACTTCGTACGGAACGATGTCCTTGTCTTTCTGAACTGCTTCGTCCACGAAACGGTGACCCATAAAGCGCTTGATACCGTAGAGGGTGTTCTTTGGATTCGTGACTGCCTGACGCTTTGCAAGGGTGCCTACCAGTCGCTCGCCGTTCTTTGCGATAGCAACAATAGACGGCATCGTGCGTCCGCCTTCTGCATTCTCAAGCACGCGTGGCTCACCACCCTCCATAATTGCCATTGCGGAGTTTGTCGTGCCCAAGTCGATACCAAGTATCTTTGCCATAGAAAAATGCGTTAGGAATTAGTAAGTCCGGGCTGTATACACGGCCCTGATGGAGTCATTTTACGCTTCCTGCCCAGAGTTTCAAGTGTAAATTAGTGCCGGCTCATCGCAATCGCGATGAGCCGGGGACGATACCCACATGGGTGTGGATTTGGTTCATAACTGTGGTCTGGAACTGATGCCACCATGCGTCGACTGGCAGACGAAAAACTGCAACGGCAAGGATGGCAACTAACAGAACCATCACGATAATACTTCCAAGTCCTGGCTTAGTATCGTCTTCGTCCATGTCTTCCTCCCTTGCGTCGCGTGAACTACGACTATGTACTACCCTGCTACTTCAAAGACACTTTGTCAAACGTATATAAGAAAAGGCCCGCACTTTTGGTGCGAGCCTCTTGTCTTGTAGTCCTCACGACTTAGTGAGGAAGAATCAGTCGGATGCCGCATCCGAAAATGACAGCGGCGGCGATGGTGAGAAAGATCTTCATGCCGAGTGAAGTCCGATTGGAGGCAGAAGCCTTCAATCGAGTCGTTGTTGTTTTCATCACGTCCACGGAACACACTCCCTGTTCCAAGTTGATACCAGTATATAGTATATAACGTATAAAAGCATTTGTCAAGTATAAAAAGGAGGAAATAGTAGCGCCCGCCCCTTACCAGGGCGGGCGGTCTTTTGTGGACGCTAGGCGGCCATCAAGGCTCGTTGGCGACGCTTCTTGATGCGCGCAATCCAGCCCGCGGTGAGCGCCGCGTATTCCCGATGGCTCTGCCCGCTCTCTTGAGATGAGAGGGTGATGACGCCGACGAATTCGTCCGGATGGACGCCACGTTCCTTGAGGATTTTACAGCCGATTTCGAAACTGCCGTAAATCTGGCCGACATCACACATGGAAGAGAGCTCGATGTCGAGCGTTTCCAAGTTGATTTTCGCGTCCCAGCCGGGTTCTACCCGGTCGAACATCTGCTCAGTCACGTCGATACGCGCCTCAATCATTTCAGGTCGTAACATGCTTCACTCCCGTATGAAAAGAGCTGTTTCGGACCGGAATAGGTTGGTCCGTATGTTTAGGTATATACCACTCCTAGCGGATTGTCACTTAGCTCTGAAACGTGGCGACGCGGACTTTCGCAGGGCGCACAATGGCTTCTTTGGACTTCCAGCCGGGTTCAAGCACCATGGTGACAGTGTCGTCCTTACTTGCGTCATCAGTCGGGTCCTGGCCGAGTGCTTCGTGGAGGTTCGGGTCAAATGCATCCCCCACCTCTCCAAACTTTGTGAGACCAAGCGCTTTCGCGGCGTCATGAAGCTGTTTCGCGATTCCCTTGAATGATTCCGGAACGTCTCCCGTTGCTTCAGCGCGCTCAAGAGAATCCATGACGGGAATGAAATTGCGAACAGAAACTACTTTTCCAAGTTCAATAGCGCCGAGCTTCTCGGTTTCAAAACGCTTGAGCGCATTCACGTAGTCCGCTTTAGCACGTTGCCAGCCGTCTAAGTAGTCTTGCTTCTCTTTTTTTACCGCGGACAGTTCTGCCTGAAGTTTCTTTATCTTCCCTTCCACGCTTGAAGCAGTGGCCTCAAGTTCGTCTTCAGAGCCACCCACCTCTTCCGAGCCGTCGGCTTCGATTACGACATCATCGTTCTCTGTATCGGTCATATGTATTCAAATATGCCTGAAAAAACAAACGCCGTCAAAATTGCGTGCCTTTAGAAAAACAACATCCGCCAGAAGGCGGATGTTGTTTTGTAAAAACTTAACGTTTTGACCAGGATGGGCGCTTGCGAGCCTTCAAAAGTCCTGGCTTCTTGCGCTCGACGTGGCGCTGGTCGCGGGTGAGGAACCCTGCTTCCTTCAATGGCTTGCGAAGGACAGGGTTAGTCTTCTCAACAGCGCGAGCGATAGCCATACGTACGGCTTCTGCCTGAGCGCTCACTCCTCCACCAGAAACACGAGCGACAACGTCGAAGGTGCCAGTAACTTCATCAAGACGAAATACGTCAGATGAAATCATGTCACGCTCAGTGGTGTTGAAGAATTCAGCGGCAGGCTTGCCGTTCACCGTGATGGTGTTCTTTGCGGAAGGGGTAAGTTTAACGCGCGCAGTAGCGGTCTTTCGGCGTCCAACAGCAGTAGTGTATGCGAGGTCAGGCATGCTTATTTGATTACAGTAAGACGCTTCATGCGCTCCTTACGGAGGCCGTTGCGAGGAATCATTCCATCCACCGTTTTTGCAACGACGAACTCAATTCCCTTTTTGGCAATAAGGTCAGGCAAAGAAATTTCACGAAGACCGTCAACTTCTCCAGTAAACCATCGGTAGGTCTTCTCACTCATACGGCGCTCCGGAATACGAAGTTTGCCGACGTTGATGACCTTCACTTCAAGTGGAAGCACTGCATTTTGTGCGTACATGACGGACTTCTTACCGAGCAGGATGCTCGCGGCTTCACTTGCCACACGACCAAGCGTGCGACCAGTCGCGTCGACGGTGAACAGCTTACGAACGCCGTTCTCCTTCTTCATTTCTGCCTTCTTTTTGTTGACGATTGTTTTCATACCTTATTTGACGAATGCGATATACGCTTCTTTACGACCTGTTGTTGCCTTTACTGGACGCTTCACAATGCGCACGTAGCCTCCGGTAACTCCGGTAAAGCGAGGTGCAATCGTCGTGAAGAGCTTTTTAACCGCTCCTGCGTCACCGATGCGTGAAGAGACAATACGGCGGTTAGCCACAGAGTCAGTGCGCGCACGTGTGACGAGCTTCTCAATCATCGGACGAATTTCCTTTGCCTTCGCTTCGGTTGTCGAAATGCGCTCCTCAAGGATGAGGGAACGAATAAGGGACTTTACCAACGCCTTGCGCTGGCCAGTTTTGCGTCCGAACGAACGAGTGTTTTTGTTGCGCTGACTCATATCTGTAATTATTCGCTCTTGAGGGTAAGGCCGAGCTTATCGAGCGCCTCAGTTATTTCCTCGATTGCCTTCTCGCCAACGCCATCAAGCTCCTTCAAAGCTTCAGCAGTCTTCTTAGTGAGACCGGCAACGGTTTTAACGCCACCTTCCTGAAGTGCTGTTGCGGTACGGGCTGAAAGCTCCATATCAGCAATCTTCATTTTCGCTGGGTCAGAACCAACAACGGGCGTTGCGGTATCTGTTGCATATGAAGACATGTCCTGTTCAGACTCTTCCTGGAAACCAACAACAGCCTTCAACTGATGAATCATGATTTCAATAGACTTCTCAAGTGCTTCGCGCGCTGAAAGCGTGCCGTTTGTTTCAATGAGAATGCGCAGGCGGTTGAAATCAGTACGATCACCAACACGCATATTTTCTACTTCGTAGTTCACGCGGCGAATTGGAGTGAATGTTGCATCAAGTGCGATGGTACCAATATCAACCTTGTCCTTCGTAAGCATTTCGCGAGGTACGTAACCGAGACCGCGCTCAATAGTAGCTTCAAGTTCAAGAGACACCTTGCCGGTGACATCACAGATGTGCTGGTCTGGGTTTGCGACGGTGACCTGAGACGGCATTACCAAGTCGCCAGCGGTTACAACCTTTGTTCCCTTTACTGAGAGCTTTACCGTCTGTGGCTCATCTCCGTGAAGGACAAAGTGAACGCGCTTCAAGTTCAAAAGAATTTCCATGACCGACTCACGAACGCCTTCGATAGTAGCGAATTCGTGCTGAACGCCGTCAATTTTGACAGACGTTACCGCCGCGCCAGAAAGCGAGGACAAAATAATACGGCGAAGTGAGTTGCCGAGTGTATGACCGTACCCTGGGTACAGTGAATCGATTTCATAAGTGCCCTGCATACCCTCTTCGGATACGACGCGAGGCTTAGACGGGAGTGTGATGTGGTATTCCATAACTCATTCAGTGTTACCAGGTGTATAAATTAACGGCTGTAAAACGAAAGCACGGAGACCAAGTCGCCCGCCGTGTTTGCGCTTTCCGCGTTCGGAAACGCGACCATGCCGCCCTCCATCGACTTCGGATTCCAGGAGAGCCACGACGGAAGCGGGCGCTCCATGAATTTTTCTGCGAAGCCGGCGAAAAGTGCTGCATTTGCGCTACCTGCACGAACCGCGAGGCGGTCCGTAAGGCGCACACGGCGAGATGGGATAGTAGTCTTTATACCGTTGACGGTGATGTGACCATGAGAAACCATTTGGCGTGCTGCTTGACGAGTTGCGGCAAGACCAAGGCGGTATACGACGTTATCAAGACGAATTTCAAGATAACGATGGAGTGCTTCTGCTGGCGTACCTTCTGGCACCACGCCCGCTTCCTTTACGTAGTTGTAGAACTGCTTTTCAGAGAGGCCGTAGGTAAGGCGAACTTTCTGCTTTTCGAGCAACTGGCGTCCGAATTCAGAACCACCTCGACGACCCTTTTTGTTCTTTGCCGTACGCTCTGCGGCAATAGCAAACTTCTGGGTCTGCGTTTTTTCGAAGACTGATGCGCCGAGGCGTTTTGCGATTTTGTATTTTGGTCCGATTTTCATACGTTCAAGAAGGATTAGACGCGACGAGGCTTAGGTGGGCGCGGACCATTATGTGGAATTGGTGTTGCGTCCTTGATAGCGCGGATAGCGATGCCTTTGCCAGCAAATGCGCGGAGGGCTGATTCGCGACCAGCACCGATGCCACGAATGACAACGGATGCTTCCTTAAGACCCATAGCAATCGCTTTGTCGCCAAGGAGTTCGCCAACCTTTGCGGCAGCGTACGGAGTTGATTTGCGTGCACCAGAGAAACCGAGCGCGCCTGAAGATGAGGACATGAGCGCATTTCCCTGCTCGTCCGTGAGGACTGCTTTCGTGTTGTTGAAGGTAGCTTCGACGTGTAGCACGCCTTTGTCCACGCGACGTTTTGACGCTTTTGAAAGCGCGCGTTCCTTGCGTCCCTGATCGAGACCGCGTCCTGACTTCTTGATGATTCGTTTCTTTCCCATAGGTAATTACAGTAATTGTCAGGATTTAGGTCTTTTCGAGCGTACGACGACCAGAACCCATGGTCTTACGCACGTTACCGCGGACGGTACGAGAATTCGTCTTCGTGCGCTGGTTCTTTACGGGAAGATGGCGAGCATGGCGTGAACCGCGTTTGCTACCAATATCCTTAAGACGCTTTACGTTTTGTGCGACTTCACGGCGGAGCTCACCTTCAATAAGGTAGGCCTCAGCAAGAATGCGAATAGCTTGTTCGTCTTCTGAAGAAAGTTCAGAGCCCTTAGTAGTAGGTGCAACCTTTGCTTCCTTAAGGATATCGCGAGCACGGGTTGGACCGATGCCATAGATATACGGCAGCGCGTAGATGAGCTGCTTAGTGTCAGAAATAGTTACTCCGGCGATACGCATGATGATTCTACAGAAGTGGCGGGACTAGCCCTGGCGCGCCTTACGACGAGGCTTCAGCTTGTTGATGCGATACAACCGTCCGCCACGGCGAACGATAATATCTCCTGGCTGTTGCTTCTTGATGGACGCGCGTACTTTCATTGGTAAAAATTTATTATAACCGTCTCACGATGCGAGCTTTGCCACCATACGGGTCGATGACTAACTCAACCGTATCGCCAACAAGGACACGAATTCGATGCAATCGCATCTTGCCCGCAAGATAGCAAAGCGTGAGGTTACCATCCGGCATCCTAACTCGAAAAAGCGAGTTAGGCAGCACCTCCTCAACGGTGCCGGTTGGTAATTCTGTCGCTCGACTATCCTCCATGTGTAGCGTTTCGTATTGTAGCAGAGCCCTGAAAACGCGTCAACGCAGTACGCCTCATTTTGTTGGAGCTCCTTCTACGAGCACCTTAATATCCTTGGGGTCTGCGGGGTAGGTACCTGCCCAGAAAGGACGAAGAACAATGTTTGCTCGTGCAACTTCCGGGAATCCTGTGAGGACCGTTTGGGCTGACTGACGGCTCTTTCCTGCGATAGCACTAGCCACTTTCTCCGGGTTAACTATCCAGAGAATATTGGTTGAGCCAGAGAGTGTGAAGGAGAACGTCTGGTCTCCTGCAACCGGTGCTGTCCCTGACATAGAAGCGAGGGAGAGGGTACTTTCGTCCGTGAGTGTGACCGGCTGACCATCATAGGAAGGACCGAGTGCGCGATACGCTATTGCTTTGGCCAATGCTTCTTTCGGGAAAATGACAGCACTGGCAAGCGCTTTTTCTTGAAGCGTTACGGTTCCGCTGGTACCGGTGCCATCTGGCTGTGGCTCGTACGTAGTCCACGTTGCGCCAGGTATAAGTACGTAACCCTCTGGCAATTCTGCGACAAGCGCAGAGGTTACCTGTTCGTTCAGGGTTGGCTTGAGTGCCTCGTACTTACCTTGTTTTGTTGCAGAACTTACCGAAGGGCGGATACCTGAGAATCCACCAGCCATAGCATCAGCGGAGCGAGCATAGACGAGGTCGAACGTCGCAGAACCTTTAAGCCCTGGGATAGTGAACGAAGCAGGTCCAATGTTGTACTTTTCACCACCCTGGTCTGCGTATACGGTTACTTTCAGCTCCCCTGGCTTACTTGGAGTGCCTGCAGGAACTGAAATTGAGTCATGGATACGATATATCAGTCCGTTTGGTGACTCAAAACGGGTATTTTTGATGAGTTGCTGTGTTTTTTCCTGAGCATTATAGACGGTGATAGTGCCCTGTGCGGCATCGTTTGACTCTTCGGTGCCTTCTGCGGGTACGGACGCGCTCGCTATGACCTCAGCGGTAATAATTTCGTACGGCAAATCCCCTGCTGACATAGTCGCCGCAAATTCGCCAGACACATTCGCAGCACTTACAACAGGAGTGACTTCAACACGTGCTCCCGAGAATGCGTGTAGTACGGTGATGCCAATGACAAGTACGACGAGCGCAGCGATGGCGTACTTCCAAGGGAAACCACGACGCATGGTGCCAAGCGGGCGTGGATACGAAGGCACTGGAGTATCAGAATCGTCAGAATCATCTTCCACTGGTGGGGTAGGTGGCGGAGGTGTCGCAGACATCCCTTCCATAGATTGAGCAGTCTGCATTGCCTTTCGGCGTGACGGCGGAATAATATCGTTAATGGTCTTAGGCATATGCGAAGCAGTATACCCCATAGGGTACACAAGTTCGCATACTACTCGGGGAGAACGTTATTACTTGGAAGATTCGCTACAGTGCACCTTGGCATACAGAGCAACCAGATCGAGCATGACGTCAGCGTCACTTTGTCCTTGATGACGAATGAGGGAAGAAAGAAGTTTCGAAACAACCGGTATAACCGTGAGTGCTTCGTCTGAAAGCCATAGTCCGTGCATTTCGTCCGTATCCAGATAGCGTTTAAGTAAACCTGCTGAGCCATCATTCGCTACCAAAAACACCATCCGCGGTAAGGCACGCTTCGTGGAGATAGTGCGAAGCACTTCAGCAACGTCTTTTGTCCAGGTAGCGCTTTGTAGGGGTTGCGTTGGTGCTAGAGAAACAACTTCAGTCGCGGGCGCACCTTCATTTACACGGAGCGCGGTCATACCATCGCGCGCCACAAGCGTACGGAGTCCTGTGTTTATGGTCGTCGCATCGAGAATGATGCCACCATTAGCAATAAGGATGTCAGTAGCTTCGTCGCTTACGAGCATGAGAAGAAAATCTTTATCGTGAGGAAACTGTGCCTTGAGTACGGTTTGCGCTATCGATTCTGCTGGAATGAGACGCGCTCCCCGTTTCGCATGTATGCGAGAAATTGAGCGATGCATCAAATCCATAGTTTCTCCATCCATGGAAGAACTGAGAATAACAATTTCCGCTCGTTCAACACGTTTTCCAAAGGGTTGGGTTGTTTGGTACCCATTCAAGAGTGTGGCGACAACTTCTTTTTGTAGTTCTTTGCGTCCCTCTGCTAACTTCTCACCCGCACGTATGGCTTTTGTCAGTGTCTCGTGTGAAAAAACAAATGACGTTTTTTCTTGAATAGTTTGGGTATCCACATGAGTGGATTGCCAGGGAGAGCCTACAGAAACGAAAACATGGTCAACCTGGTGTAACTTAGTTGCTCTAAAAAATGCAGGTCGCCCCTGTGTTTCAAGGTCGTTTATAACCGTTTCCAGCGCACGGAGCATACACAGCTCACTGCGCTTTTCAGTTGGAAAAGAAATAGGTTCACGAACAGAGTATGGAATCAGTGGAGATTCCTTCGGAGGAAAAGTAATAAATGCACCACCTATCGAAGAGGAGCTAATATCGATAAGTACCGCCGAACGGACTTTGGGTGTACCAAAAAACGAGAACATTCTTCGTATTGTACACCGCGAAGGCTACACGAGTACGGCTTTTATGCGACGAATGCCAGACGCAACTGCTTCTTCTTTTTGAATTTTGAATTTTGTATCACCCGCATGTATTTCGCGCGTGTTTGAAACGTGCGGTCCGCCACAAAACTCTAGAGAAAAGGCGTTCGGAATATCAGGCGCTTCTTCTGTTGCATGTATTGGTCCTACAGAATATACCGAAACCATGTCTGGGTATTTCACACCAAATTCCATTTGAGCACCAAGCTTCTCCGCATCTTCTTTTGGCATCACGGTGCGCGTCACCGGTAAATCTTGATAGATAATCTCGTTTACTATTTTTTCTACCTCCGTTTTTTGCTCGTCGGTCATCTTCCCTGGACTTGAGAAGTCGATACGCAAGCGTTCGGCAGTAATGTTACTTCCCCGCTGTTTTACTTCATCACCAAGCACGCTCTGGAGTGCTTTGAGGAGAATGTGGTGTGTGGTGTGATAACGCACCGTTTGCTCGGAATGGTCAGCAAGACCGCCTGCAAAGCGCTGTGCTCCGCCAGCGCGCGACGTATCCTGATGTTCTTTAAACTTTGCCTCAAAGGATGCTCTAAAATCTTTTGGTGCCCCAATACCTCGAGATACCATTTCTTCAACTACAAGTTCGTACGGGAAACCGTATGTTGTTGCAAGAATATATGCGTCTTCTCCAGACAAACCGCCTCTTTCAAGAAATTTTCCTAATTCTCGCAAACCGCTCATCAAGGTAACTCGAAACTGCCCCTCTTCTTTCGTAAGTTCTTCACGAATTTTTTCTGCAGATGCGAGAACATGCGGATACTGGTCTGCGTAGGCGGTGCCATACCCTTCCGCAATTTCTGGCAGAACCGCTTCTTGGATACCAAGGCGGTCAGTTTCGCGAATAGCGCGACGAATCAGCCGACGCAAGACATATCCTGCTTCCGTATTGGAAGGAATAACTCCTTCCGCAAGCATAAAAGAGGCTGCGCGCATGTGGTCGAGTACAATGCGCATCGCACGGGTGCTTTCTGGGTTCTCACCGTAATGCACGCCAGATTTTTTTTCGAGAATAGTACGCGGGACAGCGAAGACATCAATAAAAAACACATCCGGCGTTCCAAGTGTTGCAAATGCGAGGCGCTCAAGTCCACCACCGAAGTCCACGTTTTGTTTTGGAAGTGGGGAGAATGATCCGTCCTCATTTTTCACAAATTGCATGAAGACTGAGTTCCCTATCTCTACGAAACGTCCGCAATCGCAGTTTGGATGACACTTTTCACCCCAGACAGGGTCATGGGGCGTACCAAAGTCATAAAACACTTCCGAATCCGGACCTCCTGGCTCGCCTGCAGGCATATTTGCTGGCACACCAGCACGGCTCCACCAGTTTTTCTTCGCGTCGTACGCAAAGATGCGCTCATCCCCCTCTATACCCTTCAGATAGCCGTCCGCTTCCGAGCCAACGTTCTTGTAGGTCGCTTCAACCCCTTTCGTTTTAAAAAGTTCTTGCCAGAGTGCAACCGCTTCAGTGTCCTCTGGCATACCTGTTGCTTCGTCTCCGGCAAATACCGTTACGTAGAGTTTTGATGCATCGAGTCCCAATCCTTCTTTCGTATCCGTAAGGAATTCAAAGCACCAGGGCAACTGTTCTTTTTTAAAGTAATCACCGAATGACCAATTGCCGAGCATTTCAAAAAAGGTGGTGTGGCGATTGTCGCCCACTTCTTCAATGTCACCCGCACGAAACGACATCTGCGAGTTCACCACCCGTTTTCCTTCCGGATGGTCCTTACCGAGGAAGTACGGCAAGAGTGGTTGCATGCCACTTGAGGTGAACAGTGTGGTCGGATCGTTCCCCGGCACGATAGGCGCGGAAGGTATGACCACGTGTCCTCGCGTGGCGAAGAAAGCTAGATAGCGTTTTCGAACATCACTGACCGTCATAATAGGAAAAAGATAGCACGGGTTGCTTGAAAACGAAGTATGGCAAAAATGGCGTAGACCCTGTATCCAAACTATACTGAGAATATGAACGGAACATGGCATTTTCACGCAAAAGACAGAGATGATTCAGTTCGCCCGCAAGATGATTTCTATCACTATGCGAATGGAGGTTGGATACAGCGTCATCCGGTCCCAAAAACAGAATCGCATTGGGGTACCTTTATGATTCTCCGCTTTGAAACAGAAAAGAAACTGAAAGCGATTATGGATGAACTCCTTGTTCGTCCGCGTGCAAAAATAGGCACGCCAGAACAACTGCTTGGAGATTTCTTCCGTTCCGGTATGGATATGAAGCATCGAAATGCGCTCGGCCTTACTCCGCTTGCGCCTTTAATACAAAAAATTCGGAAAATTACCACTGTTGCCGAACTTCAAACGACACTGGTCGCCCTGCATCGTCTTGGTATCGGTGCTCTTTTTAATGCTGGCATTGACCAAGATTCAAAAAATACCAAGCGTTACCTCCTTCATTTCTTTCAGGACGGTCTTGGTATGCCAGACCGTGAGTACTATCTCAATAACGACGCCGAATCGATACGGGTACGCACTGCGTATGAACAGCACTTAGTTGCGATGTTCCGCTTAATGGGACGAACGATAGACGCAGCAAAGCATGACGCAGGAACGGTGTTTGCTCTTGAAACCCGCATTGCTCGTGTTTCGATGAACAAAGTGGATCGCCGTGAAATTGAGAAGACCTATAATAAATTCACTCGAAAAGCATTGCAGGGACTTGCTCCTGCTATCGACTGGAAGCAGTACTTGGAACAGATAGGTGCAGATGATGCTCGAGAATTCATTGTCATGCAACCGAATTTCTTTACTGCGATATCTAAACTCATACATTCGGTCGAACTCGCGGACTGGAAAGTATATCTCGAGTGGAACGTTGTAAATGATTTCGCGATGCATCTCTCAGCGAAACTAGCGCGCCAAAATTTTGAGTTTTATGGAAAAACTCTTTCTGGAACTAAGGCGATGAAACCATTGTGGCGACAGGCACTTGCTACCGTTAATGCAGGCCTTGGTGAACTACTCGGTCAACTCTACGTGAAGAAACATTTTCCTCCTGCTGCAAAACGTGCCATGAATCTACTTGTTGATGACCTGTTTATAGCGTACGAGGCTCGTATAAAAGGACTTGATTGGATGGGGTCTGCAACAAAAAAGAAAGCACTTGGAAAGCTTGCGGCGATGAATCGAAAAATTGGGTATCCAGACAAATGGAAATCATTCCGTGGATTACGTATTACGGCAGATGACTACGCAGGTAACCTGGTGCGCACCGCAGAATTTATCCATAAGCGTGAAATGAAGAAGCTCGCAGGTCCAATAGACCGAACGGAGTGGTTTATGTATCCGCAAACGGTTAATGCCTATAACGCACCGAACATGAATGAAATCGTGTTCCCGGCTGCAATTCTCCAGCCACCGTTCTTTACGCTTGGAGGCGACGCGGCACAGAACTACGGCTCTATGGGTTCCGTTATTGCACACGAAATATCTCATGGGTTTGATGATGAAGGTGCAAAATTCGACAAAGACGGGAATTTTAAAACGTGGTGGACACCTACAGATAAAAAACGTTTCGAACAGAGATCCAAAGTGCTCGTGAAGCAATTCAATACTTACGAACTGAGTGGTGTTCGGGTAAATGGAAAACTAACGCTCGGAGAAAACATTGCTGACCTAGGTGGTGCCTCCATTGCATATGATGCGTATATGCGTGAGTTGGTGCGAAGTGGTCGAACACTGGCTAATGGGTACACACCTGAGCAACGTTTTTTCCTCGGGTTCGGGTTGTTTGAGCGAGAAAACTCCACGCCAGAGTTTATAAAGACACAAATACTTACCGATCCGCACGCACCGCATATATTTCGCGTCAACGGTCCGATGTCGAATTTACCAGAATTCTATTCAGCATTTGAGGTGAAAAAAGGCGACAAGCTCTACCGTACACCAAAAGAGCGAGCAAGGATTTGGTAGACGCTTTATACACAGCTGTTTGAAGAAGTGTCCGTGGTACATTCCTAAAAGAAAGGAGTACATTCGATGTACCTGGAAAGACAGAGCGTTTTGCGCGCCACAAGCGGGATATCCGTTTTGGTCGGTCTGCTTTTGCTCACAGTGGTCCTCTTCTATGTTACCCGGCGGATTCCGATACTTATCGCTGAATACGGCGATAACCCAATCGTACTCCTACTGACGAGCATACTGGCACCACTTGGAGTCATTGCGCTTGCTTCCCTGCTCATCGTTGTTAGTAGAGTGAAATGAAGATGGGCAGGCGCTCACGTGGGCGGAATTCGAAAGAGTTCCGCCCGTTGCTATTTCTCCCAAGTAATAGGACTCAGTTCATGCGCACAAAGGTACTGGTTTGATTTACTGAACGGTTTTGAACCAAAGAACCCGGAATGTGCAGAAAAAGGAGACGGGTGCGGGGATTCGATAACGCAGTGCCGGGTTCGGTCGATGTGCGCTCCTTTTGCTTTTGCGTAATTCCCCCAGAGAATAAAAACGAGATGTTCTCGCTTTTCTGAGAGCGCACTAATAACCGCATCAGTGAATTGTTCCCAACCCTTCTTTTGATGCGAACCCGGGGAGCTCGCACGCACCGTTAAGGTTGCGTTTAAAAGTAAAACTCCCTGGCGTGCCCAGCGTGAAAGGTCGCCACTTCGGTTGGTGAGAGGGGTGCCGAGGTCACTTTCAAGTTCTTTAAAGATATTCCGCAAAGATGGTGGCAATCGTTCTCCGTCATTTACTGCAAACGATAATCCGTTCGCCTGCCCAGCTCCGTGGTACGGGTCTTGTCCGAGAATAACCACTTTTACACTATCAAACGGACAGAGTTCAAATGCGCGAAAGATTGCGTTCGACGAAGGGTATACCGTCTCTTCTGCGTATTCGTTTTTTACAAAGTCAGCTAGTTCTTTGAAGTGTGGAGCGTCAAATTCTTCCGCAAGGACTGCTTTCCAAGAAGGTTCAATGCGTGTTGAAATGTTTGACATGCCGTTAGTAAGAGTATACAAAGCGAGAGGAAGAAACAGAAACGGAGACCACCGTGCTAGTCCTCATCATTGAGAGTGACGACAAATTAACGGAAGATTACCGTATTGCTCTACAGAAACCGCCGCACAATGCCACTGAAATCTATGCGGTTTCCACCTACGAAGATGCGGCAAAGTTGCTCGGCCAAAAAGCCTTCGCACAAGTCTGTCTCCATGGAGAAATCATGGAAGTGGGGCGCGCAAGACACCTTTTGAAGATAGCTGCGTAATATACGTAGCGACCGCGCGTCAGTGATGACGCGCGGTTTTGCTTTTAAGCGTGAGGGTGTTAGGCGAATCGTTCGTACAATTTTGCGTGCAGCCAAAACTGCTCCACGCCATACCAATTCATTCGCATAACCATCTCAAAACACCGTGCAATTGGAGTATAGAACATGACCTCTCCTCCCGTTCTCTTAAAGAAACCTATCAGATAGTACTTCGTTACGGAAGAGCGCCTTCAGCGCGAAGCAAGGCTTCGCGCGACGGACCATTGATACCGTTGTAGCCCGAAGGTTTTCCATCTGCGCGCACCACACGGTGACACGGAATACTTTTATCATCGTTATGACTCATGACCGTGCCTACTGCGCGTGCGGCACCTGGACGGCCTGCCGCCAATGCAACCTGTCCGTAGGTAAGCGTATTTCCTTTTTTAATACCGCGTACTACGGTTCGGACCCGTTCAGCAAAGGTGCTTTTCATACCAAAAGTATACCAAAACAGATTTCCCCAAGAGGTACACATCTTTGATTAGAGATTGGGGCGATATTGGAACTTTAATGTAAGAGAAAAACCTACTCCCGTTTCCGGTTTCGGCTTTATCTTATGTTTTAGCTAGTCTGGATCATCCCATTTACCCACGAAGTGGGGATTTACGATCTGCGGATACTCGTCAAGGTCACACACTACGCATCCTTGTCTTGTGGGGCATTGACCGCACCAGTTTTTTCGAGTGCCATCTTGTGTGAGGTTGCGTTCTGGATGGCGTCGCGAAGCTTGTCCGTCGATACCGAGAATGCAGTCGGCATGCTTGCGCGCCCAGTCGTCACCTCGAGAGTAAGTTTCTTTGAAGTCAGGATTCATGTCCAGAGACATTTGAAGACGAGGAGTCATGGTCATCGGTTAACCCTTCTAAGTTACAGTCTGTTCGAGACTATACTAGGAAAATACTTAAAGTCGAGCTGGCAGACTGGATTCGGACCTACTTCTTTTTGTTTGCCTTGTGAAGTGAGAGAAGTATCTTTCCTGCCGATTCACGGTAGGTGCAGTGCTCACACGGCCCACCTCCAAACGAGGTTCCCACTGGTGGAATTTCTTCACTCGAAAGTGTTTCTTTCATGTTTTCTAATACAGGCTCAATCCACGTATCCGTTCCCGTGTACGGAATAAGCGTGATGTCGAATTCTAATTTTCCATCGAATGCTTTTTTATCCGCGTTTCCATTTGCGTATACAAAATAGGCGGTAGGAGAAACCGTAAAGCCGTTGCGTCGGAAGAGCCATTGATACACTTCGACTTGTTTTTTGTAGGAGTCGTACAAATCAGCTTCGGTGGACGGTCCCACTTTTTTTGATGTCGCTTTGTAGTCAACCACAATAAGTTCGCCGGAAGGTGTTTGCCATACGTCGTCGATACCACCACGAACGATAAGATTCGTTTCTTCGTGATGCGTTTTTACCCCGCGTTTCAGCGCGTCGCGCCATTCTTCAAGCCGGTCATCTTTCAGTGGTACTGCGTCAAGTCCATATTCTTTCATCAAAGGATGCGCGGTGCCGTCTGCGCGATGAATATCGAACTCGCGCTTAAAGAGCTCGTCTACCGCGTTATTAAGGGTGAATGACGGCATTGAAGGGCGCTTTACACCAAGTCGTAAGTCCAGGTATGAACAACGCTTGCACTCAGTGAACATGTCTATCTTCGAGCGACTTATGGTGAATGGCTCTGCACTCGCAGGGTCAAACGTCTTACTTTTCCATTTAGTGAATGCCATTTCCCCTATTCTACCGCACCTCTCCGTTACATCGAAATTGTTGCGGGCTCGAGCAAACTATCCGCCTCAGCAATAATTTGACCCATGCGTTCAGGTGATATCGACAAATGACGGAACACTTCGCGCTTGTCGCGTATCATTTCGGTGGTGATAATTCCTTCCTGAATAAGGAGTTTTGCCTCTGACTTACGAAGTGTGGTGAGTGCGGTAATAGGATATATGCCTGCCGCAATAATGCGGTCGTATAAATTCCCTTCCGAAGGATAGCTCCAGCCCAAAAGTTCAATGCCAGCACACGAGGCGTACTGAATAGCTTGGCTCGTGAACTTAGTATTCGTAATGAGCATTCCTCGGTCTACGGGGCAGACGGTGCCACTATTCGGGTCACACTGCCAGATGTCATCAAATCGCGCCTTAACGTAGAGCGCTGTTTTTACATCAGTCTTATAATTTGGGTCATTATGATATTTCAATTCTGCAGCAAGATGCACACCGTCACGCGACGCGTAGACATCCACTTCGTGAGAAACACACTTCCCTTTAATGAGTCGTCGCCACTCTACGTTCCACCCTTCTTTTTTAAACAGTTGCGCCACAAAGTCTTCAAATGGATGACCGGTGGGGCCAAGTTCAAAAATGGCACGGCGCAGACTGTAGCGCGCCGCTGCGGCGCGCTCTTGTCGACGTAAGAGTGTAAACGCTCGTTTATAAATTTCTTGTGTTCTTGAGCCGGCAACAAGACTCCCTTCAATAGTGGAGCGGATAGCAGTTGCGGTACGCGAACTTGCGCCACTACGGCGCAAGGACGCTTCTAACTTAGCCCCATCAAATTGCTCATGCGTCCCGTCTGCCTTTTGTATATCAGTCACTAGGTAATTATACCTCCTCCAATACAAGTATCCCCAGAGTAGATAACGAGCGACTGACCAGGCGCAACAACTTCTTCAAGTGGAGCATCTAATAGGAATGTATTTTTGTCAGACGATAGTGTTCCGTCAACCCGCGGACCATGGTACCGATACTGCGCAGTCAGTTCTTGAGTAGGCTGAACTTCCTGTAACCAGTTTGTCTCGCGCAAAGAAAACTCGTTTTTTGGTACCGCTGGAGCATGGCTATGGGAAACCGTGAGCACATTGCTTGCAATGTCTTTTTTAATAACGAACCACGGACCAGGAGGTGCATCCGTAAGTGCGACGCGTGCGCCAAGAGTGTGTAAAAGTACACCGTCATGTGTACCAATAGTATTACCCTTCTCGTCTACTGCTTTTCCAGGACGTGCACCAAACTCAGAACGTAAAAACTCTTCCACAGAAATACTACCCAGGAAACAAATACCCTGACTATCTCGTTTGGTAGCGTTTGGAAGCTTGAGACGCATTGCAATCTTCCGGGTCTCGTCTTTTTTCATTGCACCAAGTGGAAACAACGTCATGACAAGTGCCTCTTTTGGAACTGCCCAAAGGAAGTAGGATTGGTCTTTTGCCTCATCACTACCCCGTAGTAACACACCTTCTTCATTGCGGGCATAATGGCCAGTGGCAATAAAATCGGCACGGTGCTCTTTCGCATAGCGATAAAAGACACCGAACTTCACTTCACGATTACACATCACGTCCGGATTAGGTGTTCGTCCGGCCTTATATTCTGCAAGAAGGTAGTCGATAACGCCCTTTTTATACTCCACTGATGCATCAAGTGTTCGAAACGGGGTACCAAGACGCGCGGCAACGCGCATGGCGTCACGCCTATCTGCACTCCAGGTACAGGGCATACCTGGCGGATACCAGCCTTTTATAAACATGCCAGTTACCTGTGCCCCAGCCTTTTGAAGAAGTGCAGCAGTTACCGCAGAATCCACCCCACCTGAAAGCCCTACGTAGATTTTCTTCCCTAATACGTTCATGTGAGCGTTATACCACAATCAGTAACCGATATGATATATCATACTACCTCCGCATAGGTGCTCGCCAATCCTCCTTGTATTTCTTAGCTTTTTTACATGTGCTTACCATTGTCCGCCCGGACAGAGATAGAGACACTATGATATATCATAGTGGTTATCTACCTTGACTACGGGCAATTACGATTCGGTAG
>Ga0163151_10004241_pt1 | contig 19530 bp, 14 predicted proteins | sample OliLakLV19MP5IB2_FD_145596 | JGI IMG/M metagenome (GOLD analysis project Ga0163151, IMG submission 145596) | Freshwater microbial mat bacterial communities from Lake Vanda, McMurdo Dry Valleys, Antarctica - Oligotrophic Lake LV.19.MP5.IB-2 | ecosystem: Environmental > Aquatic > Freshwater >... | reverse complement strand
GTTTTAATGTCCGGATCCACAAAGCAATTTTTCTGGTACAAATCAAAGTGAAAATCACCGTTATTGATTATGTAACTTAATTTATGTGCATAGTAAATTTTTTTTTGAGGTCTATTTAGTGGATATCAGCCAGGAGTAACCACTATATATCCATCTCCAACTTGTTGATAATGTTGCGAATGACCAAACTCATGAAAAAATGTATTACTTAATTGTGGAGCAGATTGTGTTGGACCGGTTGGATTGCCATTAATATTCTGTTGGAGGCGCAATGTTACGTCAGGGAGCCAGTTAGTGAACATTTTTCTAATAATAGGACTAATGGTTTGTGGAGATGGGCTTAAAATAAAATTGAGGGCATTGGCTAACGTAACAGGCTCGTGTAATAGAGCTCTTAGCATAGGTGTGGAGGCCGCTCTAGTCCAGGCAGAAGTTATCCAAATGTTCATAAAAGGATATGGTACTGGAAGAGAGTTTGTTGAACAATATTGTTTCATCTCATAATGTGTATTTATGCAATGTGCTGCGGCCCATTGTAACGCTCCATACGTATCGGCATTGGAAATATAAGACAAGTTAACATTTATTGGCCCACTACTAAAAAGGCCTACTTCTTTTTCTAAGGCTTGTGCGTATTCCCAAACTTTAAAGGCACCACTAATACCTCGTATGGTTATATCGTTGTTGCGGAATTTTAAAACTACGTTTGCCTTTTGGACGTATGTTTTGTTTATAGCAAAGTATCCATTAGCATCTGTTTGTGTATGGTCTAACTTAAACCACCTGCGTGTCTTCACGGTTATATTTTTAACTGGAACCATGAGCCCCGTTGCATTATCAGCCACCTTAATATAGCCAGAAGGTTTAAAACTTTGTGTTTTACCGTTGCTTGGACTATTTTTTATCATTTCTTCTGGGAGTCCAGCTAAGCGCATGGCCTCATTATAAAGATCAATTAAATTTATTCCGGATTTTAGTAACTCAATGGTGGTTTTATTATATAAATCTTCAGGTTTTTTTTCTGCATCCGAAATCCTTAAGTATGCTTTAGGAGATGTGCCACAGATATAAGCCGATCCAAATTCATCATAACAAACATTGCCGCTAGGAGGTGGATCTGGAATCCAAGGATCGATAATTTCATCTTGTTCATCGCCTGCGGTCTCATCAAATAATAGCACTTGAGTTATAATTGTGTAAGGTACGGTAGTTGGCAGACTGTAATTGGATGGAACCAACGTATATTGATAGGTGATTGCATCAACGGGAAGAGAAGGATCCTGATAATATTCACCTGAAGTTATAACTTCTTGATCAAGAGGCACATCGTATAGGTCATAGCCCAATTGTGCAAGGTTAAAAGCTGGTCAACATCTTGAGGAGCAAACCTTATATAGTTGTGCGTGGACGAAGGAATGCATTCAAAACAAGTACTTATCTTTCCACCTTTAGCCTGTTGTCTTACAAGTATGTTTGATAGCGCCTGTTTCATGTTGTCAGCACCAAAAGGATTGGGACCTCTCTTACCTAATTCCATTGAGTTTTCTTCTAGAGTCGCCTCATCTGGAATTTTTCCCATAGGATATTCACAAGAAAAGAAGAATGGAAAAATGAAAAGTAATAGTAACAAGCTTATTCTTTGAATAGGCTTGAAGAGATTTAAGTATTTTTTTCATTGCTTTTTATTTTAAACAAATGAAATCGCTTAATGTGCAAAGTCCTACTTCATTTTTCCTGATTTTTCTAAGCCTTTTAGGCACTGAATCTAGGAAAATGCTTAGCTGATGTTTCTAATTTCATTAGAAACATGGTTTTTGTAAGGATACCTAAAGAGAACTACCTTTAGATTGATGATTCTTGCCAAAGTATACGTCTACTTATTTTTTGCCTGGTTTATTATGGCAGAAGTTTCATTGTTTGCGCAGCCAGGTCAAGTGAAATTCGTTGAGAACAAATGCCAGTGGCCTGAGCAGATTCAATACAGGGCTTCCGTTCAAAATGCTTTTTTCTCCATCAATTCAAAAGGGTTTGGTTATACGTTTATTGATCAGGATGAACTCAATGATGCGCATGACCACGGTCATGAACCGGATCAGTCTTCCTATGTTCCACAAGCTGATATTCTGATATCCGGCCATCAGGTCACTACAACTTTTCTTGGTGCAAATATGAATGCGCAATCAGTTCCATTTGGCAAGGTGACAGAATACTATAATTACTTTTTAGGAAATGACAGAGCTACATGGAGTTCGAATGTTTTAGCCTTTGAAGGCGTATTGTATCCACGGTATTATCCAGGTATTGATCTGAAAGTTTATTCACAAGGTGAGAATGTTAAGTACGAATTTATTGTGGAACCTGGAGCTGATCCTTCACAGATTTTATTTGAATACAGTGGAGCGGATCAGATCACGTTGGTCGAAGGAGACCTGGTGGTGAGCGCTTCACAATTTTCATTTATTGAAAAGAAGCCAATCGTGTATCAACTCATTGATGGTGCGATGGTCTATTTGCAGAGTGAATATGAACTACAGGACAATACCGTTCGCTTTTGTTTTAACGAAGAGTATGATCCTTGCTATGCTTTGGTGATTGATCCTATATTAATTTTTTCCACCTACTCAGGCTCGTCAGCCGATAACTGGGGTAGCACGGCAACACCCGGTGAACATGGAACTTTATATTCTGCCGGGGTTACCAATCCTTCTCTATTTGGAGGATTTTTTCCGGTAACGACCGGATCGTTTCAGCTTGCGTATGGAGGCGGTTATGATATTGGTATTCTAAAGTATGATTCAACTGGTTCGAAGTTACTCTATGCTACTTACCTGGGTGGTTCTGGCTCCGAGTCGCCCCACAGTTTGGTAATCAATAAGGACAATGAACTTCTTGTTTTTGGCACAACGGGCTCATCTGATTTTCCAACTTCCCAAAATGCATTTGACAGAACCTACAATGGGGGAGTGTTTGAGAGTAATGTAATCACCTACAGTAATGGTTCTGATTTATTTGTCGCGAAAATTAGTGGAGATGGAAAGCAACTACTAGCAAGCACACTATTGGGTGGATCTGCCAATGATGGATTGAATCGTACAACGAGTCCATTGGTTGCCAATTATGGAGATCAGTTGCGGGGTGATATCATAACGGACTCGGAGAATAATATTTATATCAGCACGGTGACAGCATCGGAAGATTTTCCGGTCGCTAATAGTTTTGGACTGACCTTTTCAGACGGGCTTACAGATGCACTGCTTATAAAATTAAATTCTGATTTGTCTCAGCTTGTATGGGCCGGTTTTTTGGGAGGCACTGGCATTGATGCTTCGCATACCATTAAGTTTGATTTAGATGGCAACCTGGTAGTAGCAGGTGGCAGTTCCAGTGTAGATTTTCCAACCACAGCAGGTGTGTATCAGCCAGTACATGCCGGCTCAGTGGATGGATGGATTGCCAGAATAAAAAATGACGGCTCCTCTATACTCACATCAACGTTTACCGGCACTCCGTTATTTAACCAGGTTTACTTTATTGATCTGGATAGTGATGGCAACATCTATGCCTATGGTCAAACCAGTGGAAGTTTTCCAACTACACCAGGCGTTTATAAGAATGCAAACAGTGGACAGTTTTTGCAGAAGTTTGATCCCACTTTATCCACGTTGATTTTCTCTACGGTCTTTGGATCGGGTATTGGAATACCAAATATTTCTCCCACCGCATTCCTGGTAAATGATTGTAACAATATTTACCTGAGTGGGTGGGGTGGAAGGATTAACAGTGAATTAGGCTTTTGGCAAAGTTCTACTTCCGGAATGCCCACCACAGCCGATGCATTTCAAAAAACCACCAGTGGTTCTGATTTTTATTTTATGGTACTCCCCAACGATGCTTCTCAATTGTTGTATGCCACCTATTTGGGAGGCACCCAATCGAGGACACACGTAGATGGTGGCACCAGCCGCTTTGACAAAAGCGGAATCGTGTATCATGCCGTGTGTTCGGGATGTTCTGCACTGAATGCCTCCGGAGTTGCCACTTCCGATTTTCCAACCACAGCAGGGGCCTGGAGCAGACTGAACAAAAGTTTAAACTGTAATAATGCAGCATTCAAATTTGACCTCTCATTATTAAAGGCCCGCATCCAGACCAACTCAGTTACATTGAAGTTGCCAGGATTAAATAAAGTCTGCCTTCCCGATAAAATTGTATTTCAAAATAAAAGCACCGGAGGTCAATATTACCGATGGGATTTTGGGGATGGTAAGTCATTGGATAAGACCGACACATCCCGAATTGTGTATCAGTATATGAATCCCGGATTGTATAAAGTCAAATTAAAAGCGATCGACCTGGGAACCTGCTTAGGAGTTGACTCAACCGCCACAACGATTTCTGTGTATAAGGCAACCGGGTTTGCGGGCGAAGATCAAATGATGTGCTTCAATGCAGGCGTACAAATAACAGCCGGTGGCGGAGTGCAATATGCATGGTCTACGTCAAGGGCAGTTGTATCCACCCAGGCATCACCAATAGTAAATCCTGAAAGTGACACGCGATATTTTGTCAGCGTGACGGATCAGAAGGGTTGCCTTAAAAAAGATACAGTAGATGTTAAAGTGGTTGCGGGCATAGATCTGGACTTCACCTATTCCAACATGTACGATTGTTTTGGAAGAACGGGCTTGCAGGTGGAGAACCTCACAGATTCTGATCAACAAACATTTTTTGATTTTGGTGATGGAACAACATCTGATCTGATCACGGCCAATCATGAATATGATATTGACGGAACCTATCCGGTGAGATTAGTAGGCCTGCGCGAATCGTGTGTGTACGAAAAAAGAGTTGATATTCCCATTTACACCTTGCTAGTACCTAATGTGATTACCCCGGATGAATTTCCGGAAAACAATTTCTTTCAAGTCTTGTATGGCGGAAGGCCTATCTCAGAGTCTGCGTTAAATGCTTCTCTTTATGTTTATAGCCGGTGGGGAGGTCTGGTTTATAAAAGTAATGAGTATAAAAATGACTGGGATGCCGGCAATGTGGAATCAGGAGTTTATTTCTATGAACTGGTGATCGAAAATGGATTCACTTGCAAGGGATGGGTGCACGTGATAAAATAATTCTTCAGCTCAGAATTGAAAATAGATGAATGGCTGAATCGAGGCGGACCTGGTTTGAATGCACAATACAATCACCACCAACACTAATGCAGCTTTTCCTGCCAATGGCAGCTGAATAGTCCAGCGCTCTGCGGTAAGATCAACCGACTTCGGTAAGAAATGCAGGAGATATCCCAGAAGAATCAATGAGCACACACTCCAGTATCCGGCTATGAATTCAAAGAAGATTGTGGGTGTAAAATGATAGACTATCTGGTTGAGCATCTGACCGGCATATTCCATCGAAGGAGCACGAAAAAAAATCCAGCAAAAACATACGAAGTGAAAGGTAAGGAAGCCTGCCACCAATGAACTAATTGATTTGAATAACGGAGTACTTGCGAGTTTGAAAGTATAATTCAATTCACCAAAAAATTTATGAATGGCCAACATGATTCCATGAAGACCGCCCCATAGAATGAATTTGAAGGAGGCCCCATGCCACAGGCCCCCAAGAAGCATGGTGATCATCAGGTTCAGGTAGGTTCTGATCCTTCCGTGCCTGTTGCCTCCTAATGAAATGTACAGATAATCTCTTAGCCAGGTAGAGAGTGAAATGTGCCAGCGTCTCCAGAACTCGGTGATGTTTGTGGCTGTGTAGGGTGCATTAAAATTTTCATTGAAATGAAAGCCAAGTAAGAGAGCCAGGCCGATGGCCATATCCGAATAGCCGGAGAAGTCGCAATAGATTTGAAGGGCATAGCCATACACCCCAAACAGGTTTTCTAATCCGGTGAAGAGAGCAGGAGAATCAAAGACACGATCTACAAAGTTGGCGCTGATGTAATTGGAGATCACGGCTTTCTTAAACAACCCTGCTGTGATCAGATAAATACCTTTCCCAAACATTTCTTTAGTGACCAGAGTAGGCTTTGCTAATTGAGGCAAAAACTCGGAAGCCCTTACAATGGGGCCCGCTACCAATTGCGGAAAAAAGGAAACAAAGAAGGCATAGTCGATGATGTGATCCGCTGGCTTCAACTGTTTTCGGTAAACATCAATGGTGTAACTCAGTGATTGAAACGTAAAAAACGAGACGCCCACCGGTAAGAAAATATCAAAGGGTTGATAGGGCAGGCCAGACAGGTTGCTGAATATTTCGTGAAGGAAATTGGTATACTTAAAATATCCCAGAAGCCCGAGGTTGCTTAGTAAGCTAATGGTGAGAAGCGCACTTCTTTTCCAGGGGGTTCGGTGGTCATAGATCAATTTTGCCAGTGCGTAATCGATGCAGGTGGTGCTGATTAATAGCAGAAAAAACAGACCACTTGATTTGTAATAAAAGTACAGTGAAAAGATAGTAGTAAAGATCAGCTTGGGCCTGTGTGAGCTGCTTAATGGAATATAGATTAGTAAAAAGCCAACGAACAACAGGAGGAATAGTCCGCTGTTAAATAGCAGCGGTTCATCCGGTTGGTAGCCGAATTGATTAATGAGTTTTTGAATGTCGATGGAGAACGTACTCATTATATCCTTTTATAATTGCTTCGAACAACAGGTAGCCTTGCAGTGCGTATCCTTTTTTTGAAAAATGAATACCATCCGGTTGCATGAGTTCTTCTTTTTTCCAAAGATCAGCCGAGTGATTACCTCCGGCTACTTCATGTAAATCCCAGTAGGGCAGTTTATTGTTATTGGCTACTTCAATGATTTTGTTTTTTATGATTTGTATGCCGGTATTTCTGCGCGTTCTTTTTTTATAGAAATCAGCGGGCGTTGTCAGCAGAATGTGTGCATTCGGATTGCCAGCTTTTAATACGGAGATGAGCGTATTTAATTGTTTATCAAAATTTGTATCCAGGTTGGGATGATCGACTGCTTCATTGGTACCCAGCGAGATGATGATAAGATCAGGACTGAGCGCTGTAGTTTGATTCAATACTTCTTTGGATTTAATAAAGTGCTTACTTTTTGCTCCGTTAACGCCAATGATATGATAAAGAATACCAGGATTCGAATTTTCGAGGCTGACACCAAAAAGTGTAAACTGATTTTGTGATGGTACCGTCTGAGCCGTTTCAAGTTGAACCTGATTTATTGAATAGGGTAGTACCAGTTTTGAAGCATTGGGGTATACTTCATCTGTAAAGTATCCCGCAAAGGCGAGAGATGTGCCGGTGGAATCCCTGGCAATAATCGTATAACTGCTAATGTCCTTTTGAAAAAATAAGGTCATGCGATTGAATGAATAGTCGTGCGTAGCGTTGATAGTTCTTATTTTTATTGTATTCCCGGCAAGCTCTGTTTTTAAAGAATTGCCTGCAACACCGATAGGTTGAGTATTTTGGGAGTTTGTGATTCGATTGCTATTCCATTGGCCGGTGGAAGATGAGTAGATAGAGTGTGATTCATTGGTGTGTGCAACACGCCCCGGAAAAATAAGTCCTAGTCCTGCATTTCCAAATTCCTGTTGCAGCAGAGTGCGGGTGGTTCCGGTAAAGTAATCGGCCTGTATATGGGAATCTCCCAGTTGAAGAATTGTCACCTTGCTTTGAGGAGTTTCTTTCAATTCAATCATCTTGGCATAGAGGGGGTCTAGCGATTCTCTGTTATGAATTACATTGGCTTCACTACGAATGAATGAATAGGTGGCAGGCGGATTATACACGACCGTGTCTTGTGCCTGCACGTTCAAAACACAAGCGATGAGCAATCCGCTAAGGATTATTATTTTTCTTTTCATGCTTGTTGAATTCATGAAGTAACGCATCGGCCAGCTTTCGTCCTATTTTATCTCCACCTAAATGAGTGAGGTGGGTGTAATCTTTGGCGGCCAGCGGAGGCTTGGCCTCGGTATAATTCGCAATGCTGTTTCTTCCTCCCATGGCTTCGAACATATCCCAAAAGGCAATACCACTTTTCATGGCAATCTCTCTTTGCATAGTTCTCATTTTCGGAATGGACTCCATCGTCACAACATTACCTTCTTTATTTGTACCTCGATCACTTACGCTCAATAACAGGAAACTTGTTTTGGGAAAAACTTCTTTTAAATCTTTAATAATCTTTACCATCTTTCCGGTATACCACCCATAATTTGTAGAATCATTTTCTGACGCCACATTGAGTCCATATTGAAGGATAATAAGTTTGTAATCGAGAATATCATTGAATTGTTTGAGTAGGCCTGGAGATAATTTCGAAAGTGCGATACCAGAGTTCCTTCGCATCGAAAAATTATCTACATACACGCCCCGCGTATCTTCGAAACTAATTCCAAAAAAAAGAAGACTATCAGGGGCTGCACGAAGTTGTATGGATTGCATACCCGGGTGAGTAACGATAAATTGCTTTACACTATCTGATTTCTCAAACGAATGACTTACCTCTGGCCCTCCATTGATGGCGTAGTGGATCGATGCGGATCCTGCATTTTGGTATAACACTTTTACCACGTTGAAATTCTTCTGGTGTGGAACCTTGCCGGGCTTATACATTACGATGTTACTCTCTTTTGGAAGATAGGTGTATCCTGAAATTCCCATCGGAATGGTATCATCCTGTGAAGTAAGTAATGAATAGGTATCCCAGTTGGAGTAGGTATGTTTTATGGATTTACGGAAGCTGGCTATTTCCGAAGCCATTGGAACCAGTCCCACTCCGTTGCCTCCAAAGACTTGTTGAAGGGTATCTCTGATAAAAGAGCTAATGATATCACCCTCGGTGAATGAATCGCCAAAAAAGGCAATGCGAACCTGCCTCTTGTCAGCGTTTTGTAAGGCATAATAAAAGTGCTTTAAATTTTTTTTATCAGTACTAAAATCTTCTATTTGAATAAGGGATGAATCAACGGGAACAGCAACCTCTTGAATGATTTCTCTGATGAACGTGGTATCAATAGTTGTTACATTTTTTAATGCTGCAGGATCGGGATGTAAGTCGCTAAGAATGTCAATTTTCTTAAGATGAAATGATCCGATCGTAACTTCAGGAAGGAAGGAAAGTAAAAAGAGCCCGGCCACAATGATGGTTGCTAACCACAGAACCTGCAAAAGTTTATTTTTCTGTCTGATTGACTGCGGCATTTTCTCTTATTAAATGTAGCCCGCCATTTTATAGGCAAGCATTCCTGCCCATTCTTTTGTGAGTGCCTGCCAGACGAAGAGTGATTCAATTTTAGGTATCAGCAAGGCATCCGGAGTGAAGCTTCTCGTGCTGGATAGAAAGTCAACGGTAAAGGTGTCTACATCATATCCTGCCTTTTTGAAGCAGGCTCTCGATCTTCGCATGTGATAGCCCGAGGTGATCAAGAGGCATTCGGTGGGTGAATACATATTTTCAATCATTTTTTTTACGGCTACAGCGGATTGATAGGTATTATCCGATTGGTTTTCAATAAGTAAATCTTCTTTTGGCACTCCCATCATTTGCAATACAAGAGAAAGGTCGTCAGCTTCCTTGTTGCGTTCCAGAATGGTTCCGCTTCCGCCCGAAATCAATATTTTTTTAATATGCCCCAAGGTATAGAGTTGTAGGGTATGAGTTACCCGGTCTGAACTCCGTTGAAAGTACACACGATCATTCGGACTGAAGTTTGACTTGGTAACACCCGTAAGCAGAATGCCTACTTCATAGGTTTTCCTGATTTCTGAAAAAGGAGTGGGGGGTAGTTCCCACAGTCGCATCACTTCGTTGCTGATAAATTCATTGGAACAAAACAGCAGACTTGCCAACGCAGTAATAAATAGCCTTCGTTTCCAAACTTTGCTACGAATCACCAACGAAGACAGGAATAGTAATACAATTACTACGAGTGGCCTGGCCAGGTATCCGAAGGTTTTTGAAAGGATAAAAAACATATCGATGGGTTACATTCGTTTGGGGATCGGATTAGAGATGTTACCCAGGCCATCAATTATTTTGCGCAAGATTTCAAAATACAAGGCAAACGAAAGAAAAATAGTCATCGACCAAATGACACCCAGATTGAAATAGAGGGTATCTACATGTTGGTTTAAAAAATGTTTGGACGGCATATAGAACTGAGCATTAAAGTCCACCATGTGGTCGGGGTCGGGATCTTTGTAAATCGGAAATATTTTTTGAACGAGCTTGCCATCTTTTTCGATAATACGATGCATCTCGCTAGTGTTTTTTACCAGATCACCAATGGCTTCATTTTGATAATCGTTTCGGAATTGTTCAAATGCCAGTTCTTTTTCAGCGGTGCTGGTTAAGCGGTTGACTTTCTTTTCTTTCTCTTCATCCGCTTTGTTATACCGGTTTATATAGAATTTCTTGAGGGCCCCGAAAAATAGTTTTGTTTTCTGATAGAGATCATCACTAAACCGATCGATCAGAAAGTCATCAATGTTAATGTAATCGGCTTTTCCAACGTATTGGAGTTCTTCCCGCAATTCATTCTGCAATAGTTGTAAATCCTCCCGCACTTTTTCACGAATTTCTTCGGTGGTATTTTTATAGTTGAGATTGACGAAATCCAATTTCGTTTCAAGGGTGGGGATGAAGTAGATTCTTTTATAATCCGAATGGGCTTTTATCTTGTCATCCTGATAAAATTCTTTTTCAAACTTATTGTCTTTGTATTGAGATACCATGCTGGCTTCAAAGGCCCACCGGGAAGCCATAATGTCTCCCACAAACGGTACCGCGGCCGTGTTGCCTATCACAGGATTAAGTTTATCAAATCGCACCACCACACCACTTAATATCAGTTGAGGAATCAACAACACCGGAATAAGGATGTAGATCGTTACCGCAGAATTAAAAGCCGAAGAGATATTTAATCCCAGCAGGTTTGCAAAACACGATGTGGTAAATAAGATACCCCAGTAGATCAGGAACATTCCTTTGATTTCTAAAATGGAATTACCAACCAAGACGAACAGAGCTGTTTGAATAGCGGAAATCATAAACAGGATTCCAATTTTAGAAACGATGTAGCTGCTTCGGTTCAGGTGAAGGAATTTTTCGCGTTTTAGAATTTTGCGATCCCGAATGATTTCTTCCGCACTCACCGTAAGGCCCATAAACAGCGCTACGATTACGCTCATGAAGAGATAGGAGGGTAAATTGGGGTTCTTGCTGAATACATATCCGGTTTCAAGCTGGTCGTCAATGTTGTAGTAGCGAACAATAAATGCGAGGATGAATGCCAGCAGGGGTGCCTCCAGCATATTGATCAGCATGTATTGGGTATTACTTAATTTAGAAAGAAGATCGCGTTTTGAAAATATCACAAACTGCTTTAGCCTCTTGGGTATGCGCAGGGTAGAGTGGGGTTCTCCTTTTGAAGTATCTACCGGGCTGGGTTTTATTCTTTCTTTGTAGAACTGATTCCATTGCTCGGGTGTAAACTTTCGCTCATCGGTGAAGTTTCCAAATTCATTGATCACCTTGGTTTCGATGATATTAAAAATCTGTTCGGGATTTACGTTTCCACAAGAGTGGCATTCTCCCTGGTCGCTGTTGATGAGATTGATGTTCCTTTTGAAATAGATGATGGCATCAACCGGATTGCCATAGTAAATCTGATAGCCGCCTGTATCCAGGATTACCAGTTTATCAAACATTTTGAAAATGTCGGACGAGGGCTGATGGATAACGGCAAAGACTAATTTTCCCTTTAAGGAAAGTTCCTTCAGTAGGTCAATGATATTTTCTGAATCACGCGAGGATAACCCTGAAGTGGGCTCGTCAACAAAAAGTACCGCGGGCTCGCGCAGTAACTCAAGCCCGATGTTTAGACGCTTGCGTTGACCTCCGCTGATCGTTTTCCGCAAGGGTGATCCTACCGTTAGGTCCCGGGTTTCGTTTAATCCTAAATCACTAAGTGTTTTATTAACCAGCTCATCGATTTCTTTTTCGGATAGATGGCTAAAGCAAAGTTTGGCTGCGAAGTACAGATTTTGATAGACGGTCAGATCTTCAATAAGCAGATCATCCTGTGGAACAAAACCAATAACACCCTCTACTTTTTTTGGATCTGCATAAATGTCAATGCCATTGATGAGCACCTGGCCGTTGGAAGGTTTTTCTGTTCCGTTAAGTACGTGCAGCAGGGTAGACTTACCTGCGCCCGAGGCTCCCATCAGGGCCACCAGATTTCCTGATTCTTCAAGGATAGTAACTTCGCGCAATCCCAGTTTTCCATTTTTAAACTTGTAGGATATTGCCTTTGCTTCAAAGCTTGTTCGGGTTCCCTGATTTACTTTTTTGAAATGACTTAGTATTTCTCCGTAGTATACAGGATCTGATGCATCCCATCGCAGGGTACTTCCGGTAGCCAGCACATTGATGTTCCCTGATTTTTGTGGCACCCCATTGAGGTACACATCGGTGTGTCCCAAATATTTAAAGAAAAAAGTATCAGTGCCTTTCAAATAGAGTATCGAAATAAATCCATTGAGGTGCTCGCGGTGGATCTGCTTACTGAACAACAGGTTTTTATTCTCAGAGCTTATGATCAGGATATTTTCATCATCTGACTGCTCCAGGGTTTGGCCTAATACATACTTTTCTATCAGCGAGAGATCAGATTCATTAATGTTAAATTCTTTGCAGATGATCTGGGCGAGTTTGCGTTCTCTTTCTGTGATTGTTCCGTCAGCCAGAATTACGCTCATGAGTTCAATGACGATAACCACTTTTTGTTTCTGGGCCACCTCCTGATTTATCGAGCTACAGATTTGGGAGATCAGATCACTCTCTTTGCCTACTCCGATTTTCTCAGAAACCTCGATGGCAAATTCATCAAAAAGCCTCAGCTGGTTTTCCATCGCTTTCTTGCTGAGGTGATCAGCAAGAAACACCTGCACATGCTCCCGTTCTTGTTTTGTGATGAGGTCTTCTTTCGCCACAAGGGCAAATAATCTCATGATCGCATTTAAAACAGGTTCACTCATAGGTAACGGGATAGGTTGTGTTCCTTAAATATAAGAAAGATGTCAAATAGAATGCATAAAAAAAGGGGAGTGACTTGCATCAACCCCCTTTCAATTTTGTTCGTTCGTTTATTCAACGATTGATTTCCTCATTTTTTCCACAATGCTTGTGATTTCAACAAGGTGTTTGTCAGTTAAGACTAAATCAGAACGATTGTTTTTGATTTGCTCTTCGATGTTTAAAGCACGGTAGCTGGCTTGCAATGCAATGATATCCGTATTCAATGAGCCGATCGGTTCAGCCTGATCGATAGAGGCAAGCATTTTTGCCATTTCGTCAACTGATTTTTCCTGATTTAGGATTACCGTAATCAGTGGTGTAAGAATAAGGTTTCTTGCATCATCAGGAAGAATATCTTTTGGGTATGATTTAATGAGGCCGGTAGAAATGTAAAGACCTTCAATAAAACTACCAGTTAAAAGAAGTGCCGCCAGCCTGTTTTTGCTGTCGTCTTTTAGATACTTATCGGTTGATTTTACAGCTCTGTCCAGAATATTAGAGAGGGAATCTTTGTTGGAGATATTGCTTTCGAAACTTTTCAACACTTCGGTGTCAAATGTTCCGATCACGCCAAGGTTGTCGGCCAGTTTCTTTGCGGAATTCAGGTAGTCAATAGCCTCCTGGGTTTTGTCGTAAGAGCTTAAATATCCGATGTCGGTGGTGTAAACCCCCAGGTTAAGGGCAGCCTTGTCACCGCGACTTCCGTATGAGTCAGCTTTTTTCCTGTCGTTCAGCAGTGATTGATTGAATTCTGCTCCCGTAGCCTGTAAAAGGTAGGGTATTTCTGACGGAGAGGGTATATTATATACCAAATCCTTAATCTGTTCCTTCAAGGATTCCTCAGCTTGGTTGAATTCTTTTGAATTTTGGCTCTGATCTTCTTTAGAACCACCGCATGACCAAAGGCCAAGAACAGCTAAAAAGGCGAACAAATAGATACTTAGACGAGTAAATTTCATGGTTTAATAGTTTAACATTCAATTTTAGCACATTTTTCGATTTCATTGAAACCGTTTAAATTTTATTTTTAGGAAATAACGCAAAAATTAACTCAGAGAAACAATTTTGTTAGATATTAGTTAAGATATGGACATGATTACAAAGTATACGGTACATACAGCTTTTTTAGTTGACGATAGTGAAGTAGATCTCTTTATACAAAGGAAGTTTATAGAACTTTGCGCTTTTGCCGAAAAAGTGGTCACTTTCAGCTCTCCTATCAAAGCGTTAGAGGCACTGCAGTCAGCACCCTACAATGATGCCCCAACCCTGATATTTTTAGATCTCAACATGCCCTTATTGAATGGTTTTGAGTTTCTGGAAGAGATAAATGCCCTTTCAAGTGGTGTTTCCAATAGGATCAAAGTTGTTATTCTTTCCAGTTCAAATAGTCCGGCCGACCGCCTTAGGGCAAAGGAATTTCCCAATGTAATCAACTTCTTTTATAAGCCCCTTACCATTGAGCGATTGCAATCGTTAACGGAATCGCTCGAGCCGCAAGAGTGGTAAAAGAAAAACACCCCAGCTCATTTCTGTAGAGAAGCTTCCCACTTCTTGTGCCTGGCGTTGAAATAAAACAGGGAAAGTACGATCAGGACACTTCCTGCAATGGATAAAATATAACCCGTTTGAATAAAGAAATTAAGCCAGCTTAGGTTTGAATTGCCAAACTCCTTGTAGAGTAATACACCCACACTGCAAAGATAGCCGAAGGAGTCGGCCAGATAAATTAAAAAGCCAACCGTGCTCACATATTTGAACGTGGCAATCAGACGGTCAAAGAAGATGCTGTTGAACTGAATGTATCCAAAGTAAAGCCCCATGCCCACCAGCACCATCCAAACGGGGGCGCTAATCAAATCCCTTTCAAAAGCCAGAGTACTTATTCCAACAGTGATCATCCCAATGAGAACAATGAAATGGTTGATGACCATCGCCCTGTAATTATTTTTGATCACCATCAGGCTGCCAATCACGATCAGCACAACAATGGTAACGGGCAATTCGGTTTGCGTGAAGATGGCAGGCTTATCTCCATAGCCAAGCGATTTCCAGATTTCTGCGGAGAAGTTATCCCTGAAATCACGAAAGGCGGTGAGCAACATGTACGTGAGCACGAGCAGAACTAATCCGGGCAGGAAAGTGAGCGTGAAGTTTACTCTTTCTTTCCCTGTCATAGGTTGGCGTTTGGTTCTGAGCGCCTCGTCTTCAGGGGTTGGAGGTGGTATTTTATCCAGCAGCCATAAGAAGAGCAGGAGTGGTGGAAAGAACAGGCATGCCGAAACAAAGGGCATCCAAAATTCAGAGGTGCCCCAATCGACCATGATGAAACCACCTACCGTTTTGGCAAAGCCTGCAGAAAAGATAAAACTCACGGAAAGACTGGCCCCCAGCACTTCAGTAAATTTCCTTCCCTCCAGGTAGCTAAACACTAAACCCCATACCATGCCCAGAGGCAAGCCATTAAAAAACAAGAAGATCAGGTTGTAGGGTTGTGGGGTGATCGCAAAAAACAACCACGACAAGGCGGCAATGGTTACCATGAGAAGGATTCCTTTGGCTCTTGAATTGGAACCTAACTCAGAAACCACTTTGATACCAATGAACTTGGAAAGCATGTAGCCAACTACCTGGCTGATGACCATCCATACTTTGTAATCGACTCCCCACAAGGTGAGGCCCTCATAGGTGGCCACGCCAAAGGTTTTGCGCAAGGCAAAAATGCAGGTATATAAACAGAATGCAGAGATGGAAGTATAGAGCGTGAAATTAAGTCCGTTAGTCCGGCTAAGCCATGAAGTAATTCGGGAAGAATTGGTTTGCAAAGTGTTCTTTAGTTTTGGCTAAAGTTATTTTAATTCTTCAAGAATCCATTTTCTTCTTTTCAGTAGTAAGTCCAGCGAAAGCAAAATGTCTTCCCTTGCCAGCACCATATTGAAAGGATTTAAATCCAGGAAGAGGGTAGCGTTGGCCATGGACTGATCGGCACTAATTTGTTCTAACTCTCTAATCACCTGATAGGCGGTTTTAGTCAATGCAGCGGAGTCTAGCGTGAGCAATATATTTTTTAATGATTGTTCGTAACGAGGGTATAGTAGTTGACTACCGGCAATGGCACGGTCAAGGGATTCTTCCAGTGAAAATAATTTCTTGTCGGTGAATTCCTTATTTCGTAGCGTTCGCCCTTCGTGGGGCACCGGCCTTAAGATGTCATCATAGTCCCAGGGGATTACTTCAAACCATTGGTGGCCGGGTTCGATGTAAAAAAAGACTTCGTCTGCATAATCACCATTCATCACCAGGTAATTGAATGCGAGAAACTGAAAGTAATTGTCGAGGTTAATGTGTTGCGATAGTTGTTTCGCCAGGGCGTCATCTTTCAGGCTGCTGATGTCTGAATAAATGGATTGAAACTGCTTTCTATACTTCTTTGCTGATTCCTTTTCTTCTTCCTCAAAATATTCATCACTGATGGTATGATTGGGGCCTCTTCGCAGCATATAAGGACTCTTCCGTTTAGCTTTTGCCTGTTGCGGTTTCTCAACCAATAAAAAAATTCCCTGCGGTTGATCGTTGATCCAAACCTTGCAATAGGAATTGAACAAGGGAAATAATCCAATAGTCTCCAGGTTAAGATCCGACCAACGGTTATGCCAAAGGTGTTTGTCCATCGACAGGTTGAGGAGATTGAATTTTTTCAGGTGGGTTTTCTTCTGATCAATATCGAGGGTAATTGATTTTTCTAATTCAACGGATAGTGATTTGCGTTTGAATTTAAGAGAGTTATTTCCACGCACATGAACTTCCTTTACCGAGGCAGTGTCGCGATTGATCATCATCACCAGGTTTGTGAATACGAGCTTATCACTGTTGTTCGACTGCAGGTTGCTATACTGACTTTTTGAGAGGTAAATTTTTATTTCAGGGAAACTTGTATTTTCATGTGGTCTGGCTAACGGAGAGATTGCGTCTGCCAGGATGCTCAGCAGTATGAAAGGGATCGCTATAATCGATTTCATAAATGAATGCACGAAATGGGTTTTTGTTGATTTTTAAGGGACGTTATCAAAGTTATAATTTTTCGTGGCTTTTGGATGTGGAATGGATATAATTAATATTACAGTAGTGTCCGACAGAAAATAGGGTTGACTAATCCTACTTTGTCATGTTTAAAATATTTCGTGCCGATGGCACTTTGACTAGAAACCTTTGGCCGGATTTCTACCGATATCGGACGCCAAACGGCATCTATGCAGTTCCGGAGGGACTATATGTTGGTAGAATTAGGGTAGAATATAAATTTTGAATCCCGTAGGGATGAAACATAACAAAGTAGGACTAAGTATGATCTGCTGAATAAGAAGGCGGTAAGCAGTTGACAATTGACAATGAACAATTGACAATGCACGCGTTCGCTGCCCTTAATGCCTTGAATGTGCGCCCGCCATGTATCCATGGAATGCAAACTTATTTTTCGCGGTCTGAAAAGGGAAGTTTCTTTTTCTTCCGATTATATTTTAACCGGATAGTAATAATTGATATATTTATAATGGTCTATATAAAATTACCCAGCCTATGAAGTTTTACAGATTGTTCCTCCTGCTTATTTTTATTCCAGGTGTTCTTTTTAGCCAGAAGGTGGATGTTACGGAACTGTTCCTGGATGAGACTCCACTGGAAATTAAACTCAGCATTGCTATTAAAGACATTAAGGCCATTACCAGCGATAGCGTGTATACCCCTTACACGATGCATTATAAAAACGGCAATGGTTGGGATTCTATAAAGATTGAAGTGCGCGCTCGCGGAAACTACCGGAGAAAGGAATGTTATTATCCTCCTTTGAGAGTAAAAATAAAAAAAGGTGATGCCAAGGGTACTCCGTTTGAAGGAAACAAGAGTTTGAAACTGGTATTGCCCTGCAAACAGGTAAAGGAAAATTCATTGATAATGAAGGAGTACATCTGTTACCAGATGTATGAGCCTATTACGAAGTATACATTTAACACGCGGTTAGTCAACATACAATTTACCGATCAGAATAATAAGAAAGTAAAAGACGTTCCCATCATGGGTTTTTTTATTGAAGATGATGACATCGTGGCGAAGCGACATAAAGGAAAGGTGGTTGAGGGCCTGAATTTGCACCCTAAAACCCTTCAGGACAGTAATTCAGTGCGGCATGATATGTTTCAATTCATGGTAGCCAATACCGATTGGTCCACCACGTTCTTGCACAATGCCAAGGTGATTCAGTTGGATGAGTCCAAGAAGTACATTCCGTTAACCTATGATTTTGACATGGCAGGATTTGTAAATGCTCCCTACGCTACCCCCAATGAAACACTTGGGATTGCCAGCGTGCGTGAGCGATTGTACAGGGGTTTTTGCAGGCCAGAAGTAATGCAGGCCATTCGCTCGGAATACATCAGCAAAGAGAAAGAGATAATGGATGTTGTAAAGCGCTATGAAAGCAGCTTTGATCCTAAAGAGTATGCCTCGATTGTAAAATACATGGATGAATTCTTCACCACCTTTAAAAGTGATTCAAAGTTCAAATATAATATCACCGATAAATGCCGGACGAAATAGTCACTATCCCCAGGCAAGGAATCCTAAAAAGACAAGAACGCTGAAAATAAAACCAAACATGAAAACCTGGTAGGCATATACCAGCAGGTTGTATTTGCGCTTGAGGATAAGACCCTGGTTATATAAATCAATGGTCATGTGTTCGTAGAGATCGTTCCCTGATTCAAGCAATTTTTTGATTTCATCCAGGTATGCTTGCTGGGTATAGTTGGCGATCACCCCAAAAAAAAGTAAACTGGATTTCTGCATGGTTCCTCCTACATTTTTGGCTTTGATCAATTTCGGCCGTGCCGCCTGAATGGCAAAAATGACCGAGATAAGACAGGAGAGTACAATCAGAACAATCGGTATCAACACCTGAGAATCATAGGTGTCGATCTTGCCGGCAACCGCCCCGTAACCCGTGATCGCTATGATGGAAGAAATGATCATCGTATTGATGCTGATAATAATGTTCGCCTTATTATCAGCCATCTGAATGAGACTGCTTTGGTTTTGATAGGTAGCTCTGAAAAGGGTTTCCCGGCCTCGCTCTGCCTTTTTATTTTTATGCTCTTTTTCTTCTTTTTCTTCCATGAAATTAAAAGTACCTATTTTTTTCTGTTTAAAATCAAATCTGTACCAGACCCTTATTGTTTCCCTACATTAACTGCGTCCTGTTAGGATAGCTTAAAATCATTTAACCGGATATCATCAAGTCCATGCTGATCAAAAGGATTTTCCATTTGATCCTGCACGTTGTAGAGCGAGATCAGAATAAATGTAGAGATGGCGGACAGCAAGTAGACAATCCAGGATTCGTTTAATGAAATTCCATCATGCAGTTTGTTGTATAGGGCAGGTGTGTAGATGATCGGGTATATGT
>Ga0163151_10004239_pt1 | contig 19535 bp, 13 predicted proteins | sample OliLakLV19MP5IB2_FD_145596 | JGI IMG/M metagenome (GOLD analysis project Ga0163151, IMG submission 145596) | Freshwater microbial mat bacterial communities from Lake Vanda, McMurdo Dry Valleys, Antarctica - Oligotrophic Lake LV.19.MP5.IB-2 | ecosystem: Environmental > Aquatic > Freshwater >... | reverse complement strand
CCGCCGCGACCTCAACCCGGCCAACATACAGAATGACCGCGGCTGGCAGAAAGTGTCCGCGCCGCTCGACGGCTTCGCCGGTTCCACCGTGACCATCGCGATGTCCGCGAGAGTATCGGGACCGCGGGTGAAGCCCCACAAGGTCGACGGCGTGCTCTGGGGCGGCCTGCGCCTTGGCAACTTCCAGCGCAAACCGGGCGAAATGAACGTAATTCTCATCTCTCTCGACACGCTACGCTCCGACCACCTTTCCCTTTATGGCTACGACCGCAAGACCAGCCCCCACATCGACCGGATCGCCCAGGGTGGCGTGTGGTTCGCCGAGTCAGTGGCGCAGTCACCCAACACGAAGCCTTCTACCATGTCGATGCTGACCGGGCTTCATCCGTCGGAGCACAACGTCTGGCGGCCCAGCAACGGCACGCAGCTTGCCACCTCGGTTCCCACGCTGGCGGACATTCTTTCGAAGAGCGGATACCTCACCCAGGCCTACACCGGCAGCGTGCTGACGGCGGCCCGCTACGGCTTCTCGCGCGGGTTCGACCGTTACGAGGAGTTCGGGCGCCCCCAGCGCGGCGATGGGTGGTGGGTGTTCGGCTCGGGCGAAAAGTTCATCCGCGCGCACGCGAAGGACAAGTTCTTCCTTTTCCTCCATACCTACGAGATCCACACGCCCTATCGCCACCGCCGCTACGTCGGATCCGGGGATGGCGCAAGCCGGCTTGACAACCTCTATGACGGCGGTGTTTCGTTCGTCGACGAACGCGTGGCGGACATCTGGCGGACGATCAACGACGCGGGCATTGCGAACGACACGCTCCTTATCATTGTCTCCGACCACGGCGAGCAGCTCAACGACCGAAGCTATTTTCGCGAGCACGGGCATACCCTCTACGAGGAAATCATTCGGGTGCCCATGATCTTCCGGCTGGGCGACCGTCTTCCCCCGCGTGAAGTGTCGGGGTTCCAGGCCCAGCACATCGACCTGCTTCCCACCATCCTGGAGATGACGGGAGCGGGCGCGTTGCCGGGCCTTCCCGGCATGAGCCTGAGTGGGATCCTCAAGGGCAAGAGGCCGCCGGCGGAAAGCGCTGTCATCAGCGAAGGCGTCCAGCACGGCGGCCGCGATCTCGCCTCGATCCGATACACGGCCGATGGCGTCGCAAGAAAGTTCGTGTATTCCCCCTCGGCGGCCGCGGGAACGTCCTCTCCCGGAAACTTTTCGAAAACGCAGAAGAACCTGTACTGGCTGGCGAAGGTCATTCCCAGCCACGGCCGCGAGTTTTACGACCTTAACGCCGACCCCAAGGAAGAGAAGGACCTCGCGGAAGGTTCGCCCAAAGAGATGGCAACGCTGGCCGCCATCCTTCAGAATTATCTGGCGCGGGCGCGCGTGAGCGGATGGGCCAACATGAATTTTAACTCGAAGGAATCGGACGAGCCCGGGCTGGACCCGGAGGCGCGTCAGCAATTACGATCACTTGGCTATTAAAAATGAAGGGAGACCGCTGACATGAGATTGGGATTCAAACGAATTGGATTGAGCGCCGTCGTGATGTCACTACTCGCGACCACGACGCCGGCCCCGGCCTCCTACTTTGGGGAAAAGGCCATTCAGCTCCTCGGCGGCCGTCGACAGACGAGCCGGCTTTTCGATCCGACGCAGCCCGTCATCCGCAAGCTGGGCGAAGGCGAGTCACTCGGTTTCTCGTACGGTGTCCGACCGGTCCTCTGGAAAAAAGAAGATGGCCTGAAATATTTCTTTCGCGTGACCCTTGAGAAGGGCTGGTTCGGCAAAGAGGTGATCCATGAGGCCGTGATCGACCCCTACAAGCGCGGCGCCCACCGGGGCTGGCAGAACATCGACGTTGATCTCTCGAAGTGGGCCGGTTCGAAGGTGAAGATTTCATTCGAGTCGGGTCATGAAGGCGCGAAAGGCGCCCAGGACAAGCTCGAGGGGATCGTCTGGGGAGGCCTGGAGATAGGCGACTATCGCCGCAAGCCCGACCGCCCAAACATCGTCCTCATTTCCATCGACACGCTGGGCTCCGATCACATGGGCATTTACGGCTACCAACGTCCGACCACCCCTTACATGGACGCCATTGCCACGAAGTCCGTGTGGTTCCGGAACATGATCGCCCAATCGTCATGGACCAAGCCGTCGCACATGTCGATCATGACCGGCCTTCTGGCCTCGGCGCACCGCATCTGGTCGGCGCCCCACCGCGATAAGGACCTTCACGAACTGTCGGAAGACGTGCCCACGCTCGCCGAGATCCTCTCGCGCAACGGATATTCCACGCAAGCCTACACCGGCGGCGGCTACGTCTCGGCGCGATTCGGCTTCGCCCGCGGGTTCTCCCGCTACGAGGAGTTCCAGGGCTCCGATCATAAAGACGCTTCCTTCGTGTTTGGAAACGTTAAGAAGTACCTCAAGGCCAACAAGGACCGGCGCTACTTCCTTTTCATTCATACATTCGATGGTCCCCACAAGCCCTACCGGCGCGAGTTCTTCGTACGCCAGCAGGAAGCGGCGGGCAAGAAAGCCGTCCAGCGCGACTGGTATGACGGCGGCGTGCGCGCCGGCGACATCCTGGTCAACGACGTGTTTCAAGACCTGGCCGCCCAGGGCGTTCTCGAGAACACGATCTTCATCATCACTTCCGATCACGGCCAGGAAGTCGAGGACCGCGGCTATCACTTCGCCGACCACGGACACACGCTCTACGACGACCTGATTCGCGTCCCGCTCATCATTCGCTACGACGGACACATCCAACCCCGCGAGGTGAACGGCTACCAGGCGCAGCACATCGACATCGTCCCCACGGTGCTCGACCTTATCGGCATCGACCGCTCGAGCGCGACGTTCCAGGGCAACAGCCTTAAGGGCATGCTGACCGGCGACGCGCCGCCCACGGAATCGCGTGTGTTCAGCGAGTGGACGGAGTTCGGGACCTTCGACCTTTTCTCGCTGCGGACCACGGGGCCCGATTACGCTTACAAACTCATCTACTGCCCTTCCGTGGTGAACAAAAAGTATCCGGAGAACAAGAACCCGGGTCGCGGAGACAAGTACTGGTACCGCAAACTCATCCCCGAAGGCGGCATCGAGTTTTACGACCTGAAGAAAGACCCCGGCGAGAAGGTCAACCTCGCTCGGTCGAAGCCCGCGGCCATGGAGGCGATGCTTCCGATCCTCATCGATCACATCAAGGGCGTCGCCAGCGCGAGCGCAACCGATACGGAGTCTCTCATCAAGTCTTCTCCCGAACTGGACCGTGACCTGCGTGAGCAGCTTCGCTCGCTTGGCTACTAGAATGCGGCCACTCCGCCTGCTCCTGCTGAGCGCTCTCGTCGCCGGGGCCGCGGACGTCTCGCGGGCCGCGGACAGCTTCTCCTTCAAGGTGGAGGAGCCGCGCAGCCTGATATCCCGCCCCATTCACGAGCAGAGCGAGCCGGTGACGCACGACGTCCAGGCCGGCGACAACCTCAGCTTTGCCTACCTCATCCCGCTCGAGCATTACGTTCAGCCCAAGGCCGTCTTCACCGTCACCATCACGGCGGAGTCCGATGGCGGCCGCTCCACCCTGTTCAAGGAAAAGGTTCGTCCCACCGTCGAAGATGCTCATCGGGGATGGCAGTCGCGCCGGCTGGCGATCGACAAGTTCAAAGGGCAGCGGGTCACATTCCGTTTTTCAAGTGAGAGCACGCTTCGCGACAAGGAAAGCTTCAAAGGCGCGGTCTGGGGCGGGGTCCGCGTGGGCAATTTCAAGCGAAAGCCGGGCGAGTTCAACATCATCCTTCTTTCCATCGACACGCTCCGCTGGGACCGGCTGGGCGCGGCCGGTTATTGGCGCAACACGAGTCCGCAGATCGACGACATCGCCAACAACGGCGTTTATTTCCGGCGCGCGGTGGCCCAGTCGAGCTGGACCAAGCCTTCGCACATGTCCCTGTTCGCCAGCCTGTACCCGCAAAACCACGGAATGGAGGCACACTGGGGGCAACCCGGCATGGGCCGCCGCCTTCCGGCGCGCTATCCCATGCTCACCGAAGTGCTGAAGGCGAACGGCTACCTGACCCAGGCATTCACGGGTTCCGCGCACGTCACAGCCGTGGTTGGATTCGACCGGGGATTCGACGAATTCCAGGAGTTCGCCCTCTCCGACCATTCCGACGGGCCCCACACCTACGGCGGCGGGATGAAGTTCATCCGCGAGCACGCGGACGAGAAGTTCTTTCTCTTCGTTCACACCTATGAGGCCCACGGGCCGCGGCGGCACCGGGAGTTCGTGACCAAACGCATGCAGAATGGCGAGCGCCTGAACGCGAAATACGATTCCGGCGTCTTCTACGTCTCCAACCTGATCGGCGACCTCATGAAAACGCTCGACGAGACGGGCCTTCGCGACGACACGCTTATCGTGATCTTCAGCGATCACGGCGACACGCTCGGAGACAGGGGCATGCACGGCCACGGAAATTCCCTTTACGACGAACTGATCCTTGTGCCTCTCATTTTCAACCGTCCGGGCACGATCAAGCCCCGTCACGTCGACGACTTCAATGCCCAGCTCGTCGATGTCTTCCCGACGATCTGCGAGATGATCGGCGTGCCGGTACCTCCCGGCCTGGTTGGTCGAAGCCTCAAGCCGATCCTGATGGGCGAGCCCTTGCCCGAGGAATCCGTGGGCGTGAGCGAACTCACCTGGGACCTGCCGGGCGGAGGACGCCTGATAAAGAAGGCCGCGGGGCGCCAGGTCCAAAGGGATGGCGAGACCCGCGCCAAACAAAGGCAGCGGCTCATCGCGCTTCGGCTGTTCGGCGAAGGTTGCTACAAGATGATTTCAAGTCCCGCCTTCGCTTCCGGCGTGGACAAGGGCCGTTACCTGGGAGAGAGCGACGCCGCGTGGCGGGTGAACCTGCGCGCGGGCGGGAAACAACTCTTCGATCTCTCAGAAGACCCCGGGGAACTCAAAAATGTCGCTCCGGCTGTCCCCTCCCTCTTCGACGCGCTCGAGCAGCGATTCCTGGAAGAACTGGGCCGCGGTCCAGCCAGGTCATCTGAGGGGTCAGAACGCGAGGATGAGCCGGAGCAGGCGATCGATCCGAGCGTGCAGGAACAGCTTCGCTCCCTCGGTTACTAACGAAACCCATCGTCCTTCTGCCTCGATTTCTCCACCGCTTCAGGCAACAGACCTTCCGCGAATCTTAATTCGAAGTTAAGGACGCGTTAATCCGTATGGATTTATGATGGTGTCATGCAGGGCGAGAGGTGCGCCCCCCAGCGCAGATTTCCTCATTTCCGACGGGCGTTTCCTTGCGTTGGAACCGGAGTTGATATAGATTTTGAGTTAGCGTTCATAGTAAGGAGGCCACAAATGAGATCTCTCAAGAAGCTCGGAATGATCGTCGCCCTGTCATTCCTCGTTCCCACCATGTCCATGGCAGCCGCAACGGCGGCAGGCAAAGCATCCGCCTCATCCAAAGTGAAAGAGCTCAAGGCGGCTCGTAAAGCGGCCCTGAAGTCAGCCAAAGCGGAATCGAAGAAGAGCAAGGGTTCTTCCGCTGACGCGGCCACGAAGTCCAAGAACAAGGCCAGCTCGAAGGCCAAGAAGCACGACATCAAGAAAAGCTTCCGCACTCAGATCGAGTCGGAAAAGAAGGGATAAGCCCTCAATCCCCTTCGGGGGATGTTCGTTGGCCTCAGGAAACGGTTTACACTCTGCAGTGAGATCGCTCACTGCAGAGTGTGAGATCGTTCCTACCTGACCTGGGGTTGATTTCCGACTAGGCTGATTTTCGGGCGGGGTTTTCGAACTTGACGTTGAGAAGACGCGAGATCTTCTCGAGCGTCTGGTGGTAATCCAGCGGCTTGCCGAGGTAATCGTCTGCGCCCGACGCGAGGATCTTGCTGCGGATTTCCGGAGAGTCGTAACCGGTCACGGCCAAAATTTTCACTCCACTCGATTCCGGGTCTTCCCGGATTGCCTTGCATACCTGAAAGCCATCCACGCCCGGCAGGAGCAGGTCCAGGATGACAAGGTCCGGGCTGAACACCTGGACGAGCCGGCCCGCCGCAAATCCGTCGCTCGCCGTCTCGAACTGGTGGGGAATCGTGTCCGTTAGCAGATCGCGAATGAAGTCCACGATTTCCGGCTCATCGTCCACCACCAAAATCTTTTTCGTCGCCATTTCCTGCTCGATCTGCGACTGAATCTCCGGCAGCGTCATCCCGCGGGAAACCATTTTCTTGATCCGCCCAAGCCGGTCCATGGTCGGACCCTCTTCGTAGAGACGATGACCGCCCTCGGTCGTCGTCGCGGCCTTGAGGAGACCGATGTCGGTGTAGTAGCGGATGGTGGAGACCAGAACGTCGGCTTTCTGGGCCATTTCGCTGATCTTGAGGAGGTCTTCGCGGGACTTTCGGCTCATCTTCTCGGCACCTTTCCTTAAATCTGCTTCTTACTTGAGAGTTTAGGGCCCGGTACCGTCGGAATCAAGAGCTTCTTTGGAGGGTGGAAAGGTTGTCCTGGAGGTGGCCGATTCGGCCCTGGGACTCCGCCAGGCGGTCCTGAACCCGCGTCACTTCCTCAGCGGGCGCGTTGGTCACGAAGTCGTGGTTGGAGAGCTTTTTACCCAGGCGCTCGGCTTCCAGCTTGAGCGCGTCGAGCTCCTTTTGGAGGCGACCCGCTTCCTTGTCGAAGTCGATGAGGCCCTTGAGGGGCACGTAAAGGTTCACGCCGGGCACCACCGCGGCGGCCGACCCGGCGGGGCGGCCCGCATCAGCGCTGATCTCAAGTTTGTCTACCCGCGTATTCAAACAGCGCAGCGCCACTTCGCTCCTGCGTAGGAACTTCTCGGGATCCCCCGAGGTCCGGGCGACGACCTGGATGCGCTGACCAGGAGGAATCCCCATCTCGCTGCGAATCGCGCGAAGTTTGGTCACCACTTCCTGAAACATTTCCATTTCGCGAGCGGCATCGGCGTCATCGAACGCCGCCTGCGCCTTGGGCCACTCGGCCACCATCACGTGTTCCTGAGGGCGGGTCTTGGGCAGCTTTGACCAGATCTCCTCCGTGAGAAACGGCACGAACGGGTGCAGAAGCTTGATGGAGCCTTCAAGCACGGTGGCCAGGACAGTCTTGGCGGCAGTGGTGGAACCGGGCGTGATCGGGAACTCGGCGTAATGCACCCGGTCAACGCGCGGCTTGATCAGCTCGAGATACCAGTCGCAAAAATCAGACCAGAAAAAGTTGTAGAGGCCGCGCGAGGCGGCGTCGATATCGAATCGATCGAGGGCCTCGGTCGTTTCCTTGACGGTCTGGTTGTACCTGTGAAGGATCCAGCGATCCGAAAGGTCGAGGTCCGCGGCCACCGACGAAATGGGCACCACCGTGGTCAGCCCCTCGAGGTTCATGAGGGCGAAACGGGTCGCGTTCCATATCTTGTTGCAGAAGTTGCGCGTCGCGATGAAGTTCTCTTTCGAGATTTGCATGTCGCGGCCGGGAGCCGCGGATTGCGCGAGGGAGAAGCGCACCGCGTCGGCCCCGTATTCCTCGATGAGTTCGAGGGGGTCGATGACATTGCCGATGGACTTCGACATCTTGCGCCCGCCCTTGTCGCGGACGATGCCGTGGATCAGGACGTACTTGAACGGCACCTTCCCCATGAATTCCTGGCCGAACATGATCATGCGCGCGACCCACAGATAAAGGATCTCATGGCCGGTGACCAGGGTGGTCGTGGGGTAAAAACGCTCCAGGTCGGCCGTCTGGTCGGGCCAGCCGAACACGGACATGGGCCAGAGGGCTGACGAAAACCAGGTGTCGAGCACGTCCGGGTCCTGCTCCAGCTTCGTGTTCTTGCAAGCGGGGCAGATCGTGGGATCTTCCATCGCTGAAATGGGCGGGCAGTCGGTGCGCCTGGTTTGCCCCTTCTCATCGCTGACGCAATACCACACCGGGATCCGGTGTCCCCACCAGATCTGGCGGGAAACGCACCAATCTTTCAGGTTCCGCAACCAGAGCTGATAAGGGCTTTCCCAGCTCTCAGGAACGATGCGGACTTTTCCCTTCTTGTTGGCTTCGCGCGCGCGTTTGGCCATGTCGGCCATTGAGAGGAACCACTGCTCGGACTCGAGCGGTTCGATCACGGAATCGCAGCGGTAGCAGACGGCCAGGGAGACCTTGTAATCCTCGATCTTGTCGAGGAGCCCCGCCGCCTCGAGCGCCGCCACCACGTTCTTGCGCGCTTCAAAACGGTCCTGGTCTTTGTAGGTGTCGCCGGCGGCCTCAGTCATCTTTCCGTCGAAACCGATGACGGTGATGTGCGGCAGTTTCTGGCGCTCCGCGATCTCAAAGTCGGTGGGGTCGTGCGCGGGCGTCACCTTCACGGCGCCGGAACCGAACGTCTTGTCGATGGCGGCATCGGCCACCACGGGGATCTCGCGGCCGGTAAGCGGGAGCTTCAGGCGCGAGCCCACGAGGTCTTTGTAGCGCTTATCTTTCGGGTTCACGGCCACGGCGGTGTCGCCCAGCAAGGTTTCAGGGCGGGTGGTCGCCACGACGGCGTAGCCGAGTTCAAACGGCCCGGGGACTTTTTTCGCCACGCGCGGCTTCTGCCGGCGGTCGACGATGGGATAGCGGATGTGCCAGAGCGAGCCCTTGGCGTCGCGGTGCTCCACTTCAATGTCGGCGAGGGCGGTCGAGCAGCGCGGGCACCAGTTGACCAGACGCTTGCCGCGATAGAGCAGCTTGCGCTTGAAGAGCTCGACGAACGCGTAACGAACCGCGCGGGAGCACTGGTCATCCATGGTGAAACGGTTCTTGGAGAGGTCGAAGGAGGCGCCGAGGCGCTTCGACTGCATCAAAATGGTGTCGCCCGTTTCGCCGCGCCACGCCCACATGCGCTCGAGGAATTTTTCCCGGCCCATCGCATGGCGTGACGTGCCTTCCTTCATCAGGATCTTTTCCACGACGTTCTGGGTGGCAATGCCGCCGTGGTCGGTTCCCGGCACCCAAAGGGCGGCGTCGCCGGTCATGCGCCGGTAGCGGGTGATGGCGTCCTGCAGGGTCTGATTGAGGGCATGGCCCATGTGAAGCGACCCCGTCACGTTCGGCGGCGGGATCACAATGACGTACGGATTGCCCTTCTTGGACGGCGAGAAATACCCCGCCTGGTTCCAGACTTCGTACCAGTGGGACTCAACGGCTTTGGGTTCGTAGGCTTTCCCGAGCGCGGAGGTGTTCTGCGGCTCGGCGGGGCTGATGGGCTGCGACATATCGACAGGAATTCTACAAAAAAGAACCCCCCGTCCGCCGAAGCGAACGAGGGGTTCCCTGAGTCAATTCTTTCGAGTCGAGTTTAGAAGTCGCCGCCGGGCATCTGAGGCATCGCCGGACCGGAGTTCTTCTTCTCGGGCTGATCGGTTACGAGCACTTCGGAGGTGAGCAGGAGGCTCGCCACGGAAGCCGCGTTTTCGAGAGCTGAACGGACGACCTTCGTCGGATCGACGATGCCGGCCTGGATCAGATCCTCGAAGACGCCCGTGTCGGCATTGAAGCCGTACGAAGCGCTCTTGTTGTCGAGGATCTTCGACACCACGACGGCGCCATCGACGCCGGCGTTTTCAGCGATCTGCTTCACCGGTGCCTCAAGGGCACGCTTGATGATGTTGATGCCGGTCTGTTCATCCACGTCGTCGCTCTTCACGTTGCCGAGGGCCACGGAAGCGCGGAGCAGGGCCGTTCCGCCGCCGGGAACAATGCCTTCCTCAACGCCAGCGCGGGTCGCGTGCATGGCGTCTTCGACCTTGAACTTCTTGGTCTTCATCTCGGTCTCGGTCGCCGCGCCGACATTAATGACGGCCACGCCGCCCTTGAGCTTCGCAAGGCGCTCCTGGAGCTTTTCCTTGTCGTAGTCCGAGGTCGTGTCTTCGATCTGCTTGCGGAGCTGGCTGATGCGGGCTTCGATGTCTTTCTTCACGCCATCGCCGTCCACGATCGTGGTGTTTTCCTTGTCGACGACGACGCGCTTGGCGCGGCCGAGCATCGTGAGGTCCGCTTTGTCGAGCTTGAGGCCCTTTTCTTCGCTGATGACGATGCCACCGGTGAGGACGGCGATGTCTTCGAGCATTTCCTTGCGGCGGTCGCCGAAGCCGGGGGCTTTGACGGCAACGCAGCGCAGGCGGCCCTGCAGTTTGTTCACCACGAGGGTGGCGAGAGCTTCACCTTCGATGTCTTCAGCGATGATCAGGAACGGCTTGCCGCTCTGAAGCACCTTTTCGAGGACCGGGAGGAGCTCGGCCATCGCGCTGACTTTCTTGTCGGTGATGATGATGTAGGGATTGTCGAGGATGCCTTCCATGCGCTCGGCATCGCTGACGAAGTAAGGCGAGACATAACCGCGGTCGAACTGCATGCCTTCGACGATTTCCATCGTCGTGACGGCCGACTTGCCTTCTTCAACGGTGATGACGCCGTCCTTGCCGACCTTGAGGATGGCTTCGGCGATGAGCTTGCCGATCGTGGTGTCGTTGGCCGACACGGTCGCGATCTGCTCGATCTGGGCCTTGGCGCTTTCCTTCTCTTTTTCAATGTTGACGGTCTTGGACGCCTTCTTGAGCTGGGCGACGACGGCCTCAACGGCCTTGTCGATGCCGCGCTTGATGTGGGTGGCGTTCGCGCCGAACGTGATCGAGCGGATGCCTTCCGCAACGATCGCCTGGGCGAGCACGCTGGCGGTGGTGGTTCCGTCACCGGCCACGTCGTTGGTCTTGGAGGACACTTCGCGGATGAGCTGCGCGCCCATGTTTTCGAATGGGTCCTCGAGTTCAATGTCCTTCGCAACGGTCACGCCGTCGTTGGTGACGGTGGGCGAGCCGAATTTCTTGTCGAGTACGACGAAACGGCCCTTCGGGCCGAGGGTCGCTTTCACCGCGTTGGCGAGTTTGTCCACGCCGGCCTGGAGGGCGCGACGGGCATCGTCTCCGTACTTAATCTGTTTAGACATAATTATTAATTCTCCTTCGTTAGAGCTGAGGGTCGTTTACTTCGGCGAGACGATCGCGAGGATGTCGTCCTGGTGAAGGATCAGGTGGTCAACGTCGTCGACCTTGATCTCCGTGCCGGAGTACTTTCCGAACAGAATGGTGTCTCCCGCTTTCACGTGCATCGGGAGCGTCTTGCCTTCGTCGCTGGTTTTGCCCTGGCCGACGGCGATCACTTTGCCTTCCTGCGGCTTTTCTTTGGCCGTGTCGGGGATGATGATGCCACTGCGCCGAGCGTCTTCTTTTACCGCGGGACGGACGAGAACCCGGTCACCGAGGGGAGTGAGTTTCACTCCGGTTAGAACTGCGTCTGCCATAACTAGCACCTCCATAAATTGACTGCTAACTTTCGACGTCAAAAAAACCATCCTGTCCAAACTGCGAATCACGGATGGGGGACAAGGAAAAACTCCTTGTTAAGACGCCTGAGCATCGTAGACAACGCGCTCTTTTCTGTCAAGCGCCAAGAACGAGTGCTAAGAAAGACCTTCCGGGTAATTGCTCTGGACCTTCCGAAGGAAGTCCGCGTCTTTACGCCAGTTCTTGTGCACTTTCACCGATGTTTCGAGATGGACCGGACGGCCGATGCGCAATTCAATCTCTTCGCGGGCGGCCTGCCCCAGCGACTTGATCGCATGGCCCTTGTTGCCGACGACGATGCCCAACTGGCCTTCCGTTTCGACATAGATCACCACCTTGATGTGGTCCTTCTTGCCTTCCTGCTCGACGAACTCCTCCACGGCCACGGCCGCGGCGTGCGGCACTTCTTCCTGATATTGGAGGAAGAGCTGCTCGCGGATCAGTTCGGCGACATAGAAGCGCTCCCAGCGGTCGGTGATCTGGTCCGTCGGAAAATAGGCGGGAGACTCGGGAAGAAGGTTGGCGAGCTTGTTCTTTACCATCTCGACGTTCTCCCCTTTCAAGGCGGAAAGACGGATGATGGTCGCGGTGGCGCCGATGGCTTCGCGAATCTGCTCTTCCATCTTTCCCCAACCGCCGGCGGGCGCGCCGCGATCGCTCTTATTAATGATGGCAACCACCGGCTTGCCCGGCTTGAGCAGCATGCGGCCGAACGTCATCTCTTCCTCACCGAGCAGGCGCGGCTCGAGGACCCAGGCGAGAACGTCTGCGTCGTCGTAGACGGCCCGGAGAACGGCGCGCTTCATGAACGATTGGAACGTGTCCTGCGGCTTGAGCCAGCCGGGCGTATCGACGAAAATCATCTGGGTGTTGGCCCAGTTCAGAATGCCGAGAACCGATTCGCGCGTGGTCTGTGGGCGTGGCGAGACAATGGACAGCTTCGTTCCCAGGATCGCGTTGAGGAGGGTGGACTTGCCAACGTTCGGCCAACCGACGAGGCTGACGTAGCCGCTTTTGAAGGCGGGCTTATCGGACATGTCGGGCGTGGCGTCAGGCAACGGTGCGGACTTTATTGAACGCCGCGTTGGCGGCGCTGGCGAAAAACCGACGCGCGTGCGGCTCGAGCGACGCGAAGGCTTTGGGAGTGGCTTTCAGAATGGATTCAACCGACTCACCCGCGCCCTGGGCATAGTCGCGGCCGTCGGCCGAACCGCACCACTGCGCGAGCATCGACGGCGTCGCTTCCAGGTGGAACTGCAGGGCATAGGTGGCTTCGCCCCACCGGAACGCCTGGTTCTCGCAATCCTTCGATCGCGCCAACGGGACCGCGCCTTCGGGAAGGTCGAACGTGTCGCCATGCCATTGAAGGACGGTCAACGGATCGGGAAACTTCGAGAAATGCGGATCGACCTTGCCCGCCGCCGTCAGGCTGACCAGATGCCAGCCGACTTCGCGTTTCTTGTTCGGGAAGACGCGCGAACCAAGCGCTTTGGCGATCAACTGGGCGCCGAGACAGATGCCGAGGATCGGCTTCTTCTCGACGATCACTTTCTCAAGGAGCTGGAGTTCCGGGAGCAGGAAAGGAAAGTGGGCGATGTCGTCGACGTTCATCGGTCCGCCCATGACCACGAGGCCCTCGAGATCGCTGGTGTCACGCGGAAGGCCTTCGCCGTCGTAAAGCCGGACGGGCCGGAACGACAAGCCCTGTTCCTTCAGGACCTCGGCGATGAGGCCCGCCCCTTCCTGGGCGTCATGATAAAGGCCGAAGATCATGGTGGCTCCCCTCGCTCAGGCCTTGACGATGTTCGGCGCGCGCTCGGAATAGACGCCGCGCGTGTCGACGATCAGCTGAGCGTTTTTCTTGATCAGTGCGTAATCGAAAGCGTCGTGGTTGGTGGCGATGAGCACGCAGTCGAACTTCGCGATGTTCTCCGCCGTGATCGGCACGCTCTCGCGGTTGATCTTGTGCTTTCGCATCTGGGGCAGCTTCGGGAAGAACGGGTCGGAATAATCGACGCGCGCGTTCTTGTGAATCAGGAGCTCCAGAAGCTCCATCGCGGGGGATTCGCGAATATCGTCGACGTTCTTTTTGTAGGCGACGCCGAGAAGAAGGACCTTTGCGTCCTTGATCGACTTGCCGCGCTCGTTGAGGGCGTCCACCGTCTTCCTGATGACCCAGTCAGGCATGTTGGTGTTGATCTCGCCGGCCAGCTCGATGAATTTCGTGTTAATGCCGTACTCCCGCGCTTTCCAGGTCAGGTAGAACGGGTCAACCGGGATGCAATGGCCGCCGATACCGGGGCCGGGGAAGTACGGTGTGAAGCCAAACGGCTTGGTGGCCGCCGCGCGAATCACTTCATGAATGTCGATGTCCATCTTGTCGGCCACGATCTTCATTTCATTGACGAGGCCGATGTTCACGACGCGATGAATGTTCTCGAGCAACTTGGTCAGCTCGGCGGCGCGCGTGGACGACACGGGCACGACCTTGTTGATCACCTGGCTGTAGAGGGCAACGCCCGCTTCAAGGCAGGCCGGCGTGATGCCGCCGCAGATTTTCGGAATGGTCTCGGTGGTGAAGTTCGGATTACCCGGGTCCTCGCGCTCCGGGGAGTGGACGAGGAAAATGTCCTCTCCGATCTTGAAGCCGCGCTTTTCGATGCGGGGCTGAAGCTCTTCGTCGGTGGTGCCGGGGTAGGTCGTGCTCTCGAGAGAGACGATCTGGCCCGGGCGCAGATACGGCAAGCAGGCATCCATGGTATCGGTGACGTACGAAAGATCGGGCTCGCGGTGCTTGTCGAGCGGCGTCGGGACGCAGATGATGAGGGCATCGCAATCCTTGGCGCGAGAAAAATCGGTGGTGGCGGAAAAACCCTTGGAGACGGCCTCGGCGATTCGTTCAGCCGCGATATGGTGGATGTAGGATTTTCCGGCATTGAGCAGCTTGATCTTCGAATCGTCGATATCGAGGCCGACAACCTTGAAGCCCATCTTGATGAAGCGGAGCGTGAGCGGCAGTCCGACATATCCGAGGCCGATGACGCCGACCAGGGCCGACTTATTTTTGATCTTGTCCGTAAGGGATTTCAGGTGCATAGGGGCGGAAGAATACAAAATAGACTCCTTATGATGAGTGGTTTGGTCGAGGTTGGTAATTCTGCTATCGTCCGAACAGATACGCCCCATCCGCATCGGAGGTTCAAACCTTTTGAGTAATCCGGTAGAGCTCAACCCCAAAGAATACGTGAAGACGCTCGAAATCCTTCGCAAGATCGATTTCTTCACCGAGGTTCCGGATGATGACCTTCGGGGCATCCTCCTGTCGCTCCAGAAGCAGGCCTTCGAGCCGGGCAAAGTTATCCTGTTTCAGGGCGAGATCGCGAATCGTTTGTTCATTGTCGTGAGCGGCGGCGTCGCCATCACGTCCAAGGCGAAAGGCCAGAATCTGGCTCTGGCCGACCTCACCCCTCCAGCCTATTTCGGAGAGATCTCCCTCCTTCGGCCGGTATCGGCCACCGCCACCGCAACGGCCGGTGCCGACGGCGCCGAGCTGATCATCCTCAATCATGACGCGCTGACCGAACTGTCCAAGCGGATCCCGGATATCCACTCCCGGATTCATACGGTCATCGAGTCCCGCATCGCCTCCAAGAAGAAAGCCTCCGAAACGGAGGAGTAGTCCGCCCCTGAAACATGGAAATCACCCTTGAAAACGAGGGTGTTTTGCGTTACTTTTGCTCCAAATGAGTAAAAGAGCTCCTGTCTTCATTGAGGTCGGTATCGGCCTCGCTCTGACCGCTTTCGTGATCTTCGCCCACCAGCGCGGCGGCTCCACGATTGAGACCGCCAGCCTGAAAACGTATGACGCTCTCGCCCGCTACGCCGGCCCCGCCCCTATCACCGACAGCGTCCGCATCGTCGCCATCGACCAGGAATCGGTCGAGAACCTCGGGCGCTGGCCCTGGCCACGCGCTCTCACGGCCCAGTTAATCGATGAAGTGGTGGCCTCCGGGGCGAAAGTGATCGGATTGAATGTCTTTTTGACCGACCCCGATCGCAACCAGGGCCTGGAAGAGATCGGCCGTCTCGAGGAACGCTTCAAGGAACTGCTCGCTCAGCAGGCGCCGGCGCTGCAGAAGAAGAAGATCAACACAGAAGACCTGCAGGAATTTCTGGACGGCGACATCGCCAACGCCCGCGCGAACCTCGATGGCGATTCGATCCTTTCCCAGTCGGTCGAGCAGGCCGTTAATATCGTCCTTCCCATGTATTTCATCCCCGGAGACGCGCTGGGGAAGGTGGACGCGCTGCCGGAGTACTTTGAACGCGACCGCATCGCGCTTTCCGCCGACGCGCCCCCGGTGCCTTCCGCCCAGTCCGCCACGCTTCCGCTCGATGCTTATGGCAAGGTGGCCATGGCCGTGGGCCACGCGAACCTCGCGCCCGATACTGACGGAACGCTTCGCCGCATCCCACCGGTGGTTCGCTACGGCGAAGCCGTGTTCCCCTCGTTCCCCCTTCAGATCGTCAGGGAATACCTCAAACTCCCCCGAAACGCCATTAATTGGACGAGCGGCGGGTTCGAGCTGCACAAGGCCAAGATCCCCACCGACGAGTCGGGCCTGACCTTCGTTCGGTTCGCCGGGCCCGCCGGCACCATCAAAAGCTTTTCGGCCCTGGACGTCCTGTCGGACGGGTTGCCAGAGAAGGCGCTCAACGACAAGATCGTTCTCATCGGGCTCACCGCGCCCGGCGCCGCCGACGGCGCGGTCATGGTCGCCCCCGGAGGCGAGCGCATTACAGGCCTCGAGATCATCGCCAACCACATCGAGAACATCCTTTCCCAGACGTTCATCCAGCGGCCCTCGTGGGCCGGTAAAATGGAGTGGACGTACCTCGGCCTCGCGGCTTTCGTCGTCATTCTCGTTCTCCCCCTGATGCGCGCCCGCTTCGCCATTCCTGTGACGGCCATCTTCTTCCTGGGCACTCTCGGCGGGTCCTGGTACTTCTTCGTCAAGAAGGGCCTCTGGGTGGACCCGGCCTATTCGGCGTCCCTTCTCGCCATCGGCTTCATCATCCTCGTGGGCAAGCGGCTTCTGTTCACCGAACGCGGCAAGGAGCTGGCCGAAGCCGACGGCTACGAGACGAACAAAATGCTGGGCCTTTCCTTTCAGGGTCAGGGCATGCTCGACCTCGCATTCGAAAAGTTTCGCCGCTGCCCCGTGGACGACGCCATGAAGGAGCTTCTCTACAACCTCGCGCTCGACATGGAGCGCAAGCGCATGTTCACCAAGGCCGCCGCCATTTATGAACACATCGCCACGGTCGATCCCAAGTACAAGGACATTGCCGAAAAGATCGACCTTCTCAAGAAAGCAGGCGAGGGCGCCGTGTTCGGACCTCTCGGCAAGAAGGGTACCGACGCGACCGTGGTGGTCGAAGGTTTGGGCCAGACAACCACGCTCGGCCGCTACGAAGTGATCCGCGAGCTCGGGCGCGGCGCCATGGGCATCGTTTACCTGGGTCGCGACCCGAAGATCAACCGCCAGGTCGCCATCAAGACTTTGCGTTTCACCGACGAGACGGACGAAGAGGCCGTGAAGGGCGTGAAAGAGCGGTTCTTCCGTGAGGCCGAGTCGGCCGGCAACCTCACCCACCCGAACATCATCCGCATCTTCGACGCGGGCGAAGACCAGGACGTCGCCTACATCGCCATGGAATTGCTGGATGGCGTGGATCTCAAAGGCCACTGTGAGAAGTCGAAATTGCTCCCCCTGACGCGCGCCCTCGAGATCATCATCCAGGTGGCCTTCGGGCTCGACTACGCCCACAAGCAGGGCGTGGTGCACCGCGACATCAAGCCCAGCAACATCATGCTTTTGAAAGACGGTACGCTGCGCATCACCGACTTCGGCATCGCACGCATCCAGGCGACATCGAAGACGGCGACGGGCGCGGTCCTGGGAACGCCGGCCTACATGAGCCCGGAACAGGTCAACGGGAAGAAAGTGGACGGTCGTGCGGACATCTTTTCGCTCGGCGTGACGCTCTTCGAACTCCTGACCGGCGAGAAACCTTTCGCGGCCGAAACCATTGCCGCCCTGCTGTACCGGATCGCCAATGTGGAACATTCCGATCCGCGCGAATTCAACAACAAGCTTCCCCCGGAACTCCTGCCCATCATCAACAAGACGCTCGCCAAAGACCCGGCTCAGCGATATCAGGCCGCCGGAGAACTCGGAGCCGACCTTCGGCAGGTCATCCGCAACATGAACGCGAAGAGCGGCATCGATGCCGCGCATGTGGAGGAGCCGCCGCACCCCGTGGTCGCGCAGAAACCCGAGCCCGTGGAAGTGACCGCGCCGGCCGCGCCCGCGGCAGCGGACGTCGCCGCGAGCGAACCGCTCCTGGGTGAACCTATCACTGCACCGGCCCCTGTATCCGCTTTTTCCATCAACAACGATGCCCCTGCGATTTCTGCGCATGATTCCCAGATGTCCGACGGGCTGCGGGACGCCTTCGCGGCCTCCGTGATTCCCGCGACCATCGAAGAGCGTCCCGTGACGCCGCCCATTGAGGTCCCCGCACCGAAGGCGGAGACGCCCCCGCCGACCATCGAAAGCACCCAGCTCACGCATCCCGAAGACGTGAAGGGTGCCGATATGGAGCGCCCGGAAGGTTTCGAGGGGACGCAGTTGATGAACGCGAACACGGCCGCACCGCACGCGACGACAGAAAACGATTTTCTCTCCGGCCTCGAGCAGACATTCACCGTCGCGAGCCCGTCGAACGACGCCGTTCCGGAGACGAAAAAGCCGGACGAGCCTTCGAAATTGCCCGGAAAAGGTGCGATTCCCTTCCAGATCGTTCATAGTAACGACGTCGCCGAGAACGCCGGGGCGGAAGACGTTTTTATGCAGGCGCTGAGTCAGGACGTGCCGCCGCTCGACGGCGAGGACAAGAAAAAACAAGCCTGAACCAGGATCCATCATGAGCCACCGTCTCAACATCGCCGGAAAGACCGATCGAGGTCGCAAGCGTTCGAAAAATGAAGATAATTTCCTCGTAGAGCCCGACCTCGGGTTCATGATCGTGGCCGATGGCATGGGCGGCCACGCCTCCGGTGAAGTCGCCAGCCGGCTGGCCAGCGAGCTGTGCACCGAGCAGATGAAGCGCGCCCTCCAGACCGGACATGTTCCCGTTTTCTTTCACGTCCCCCGTAAGGCTGATCTCGACCCGCGCAGCATTCTGCTTGGCGATTGCGTGAAGTTCGCCAACCAGGCGGTGTTCGAGGCCGCGCAGAACGATCCCGCCAAGCACAACATGGGCACCACCCTCGTCGCGGCCATCTGGCTTGACGATAAGCTCGCCATCGCGAACGTCGGAGACAGCCGCCTCTACATTGTCCGCGAACGCAAGCTCACGCAACACACGGTCGACCACAGCTTTGTCCAGGAACAGATCGCTCGCGGCTTCCTCAAGCCCGAAGACGCCGAGAAATCGGAGCTCCGAAACATGCTCACCCGCTCGATCGGCGTGGGCGAGGACGTCGAAGTCGACGTGGTGGAGGTCCCCCTTCAGCCCAACGATCTGGTGCTGATGTGCTCGGATGGCCTGACCAAAATGCTCGACGACGACCAGATCGAGTCCGTTTTCACCGAGTTGACCGAGCCGTCAGCGCTCGTTGACGAGTTGATCAAGCGCGCCAACGAGGCCGGCGGCGGCGACAACGTCACCGTTATCGTGGCCAAGCTTGAGGAGTCGCCCACGAGCTGGGGAACGCTCGCCGAACGCGTGAAGGGAATGTTCAGAAAGAAAGTGGAGAGCCACTGACATGGCCAAGGTCTACCTCAAATTTAACGGCGCCGTCATCCGCGAGTACAAGCTGTCGAAGGAAGAAACGTCTTTCGGCCGCAAACCCACCAATGACATCGTCATCGGCCATCCCACCATTTCCGGGTTTCATGGGAAGATCCGCAAGGACGGCGAACGCTTTATCGTTGAGGACCTCAACAGCACCAACGGCACATTCCTCAACGGTCAGCGCGTGAAGGGCGCGGCTCTCAAAAACCGCGACAAGGTGGGCGCCGCGGGACACATTCTGGAATTTGTCATGGAC